>ERZ773162.118-NODE-118-length-101791-cov-8.913138_pt1 | contig 101791 bp, 109 predicted proteins | sample MGYA00511113_ERZ773162 | MGnify/ENA primary metagenome ERZ773162 (study PRJEB29015, sample SAMEA2737807) | human gut metagenome | biome: human gut; feature: human-associated habitat; material: faeces | place: China | collected 2012 ... | reverse complement strand
ACGCGCGCCACGAGCAGGTCGATGCGGTTGTAGCCGGGAACGCCGTTGTCGATGTCCACTTCCTCGTAGTCGCCCTCGATCTCCCAGTCGTACCCGCACACCGACCCCACGCCGAACAGCACGCGCAGGGTGTTGGAGTCGGTCATGGTGCAGGCGAGCTTGCTGCCGATGGGCAGCACGTAGCAGCCGTTCCCGAGGGTGCCGGCGTTCCAGTGCGCTGCGTGCTTGGACTCGACGTGATCCGCCCCCTTGTGCGATGTGATGAGGTGCGCCATGCTATCTCCCCTCGTTCGCGAACTCGGTCATGTCCCGGTCGTGGGTGTCCATGATGGACCGGTACTTCCTCGCGCAGTCGGGGCACAGCGTCAGGGCCCTGGGCACTCCCAGCGTGTCGGTGTACACGATGTCCAGCCACTCCTCGTTTCGCTTGTCCTCCGGCGTCATGAACACGATGGGCAGCTCGCCGCCGGGGTGAACCGCCTCGGCCCTGTCGCACGCCACGCGCTCGTAGCCCTTCTCCCTTGCCATGCCTATACCTCCATCGCTGTCTTGGTCTCGTAGGTTATGCCCCTGCTGGTCACGGTGGCGATCTTCTGGGCCACGTAGGTGACCACGCTCTCGCCGTGCTCCACCGATGTGCCGCCGACTATATCGTCAATGTCGTACCGGCCGTCGTCCGCGCCCTTGAGGCCGCACTCGCTCATTTCCTCCTGCATCTCCCTCAGGCGCTTGATGCCGTCCTCCTCCAGCTCGGCGGCCTCGGCGCTGGACGACTCGAACACCTCCTCGCGCAGGGCCATGCCGGTGATGGTCTGGGTCTTCGAGACGTTGCCAGCCCTGTCGGCGTAGAGGTCCACCACGACGCGCTCCAGGCCCTCGCCCGTCCCCAGGCAGTGGAGGTGGTTCACGGGGCGCGTCCGGCGCAGGATGAAGTCAACCCGCTCGCCGTCCAGGCCGTCGGAGGTGTAGTCGCCTCGCGGCACGGCCGAGAGCACCGCCTTGCGCAGCGCGGAGTCGTAGCGGATTCGCAGCTTGGCGCCGGCGCTGCGCAGCATGGCGCGGATGCCGGCGTAGGCGTCCATGTCGGACGATGCTCGCGAGAACTTCCAGTTGCTCACGGAGATGCCGCTGGCGCTCTCATCGGCGGCCATGCGCTCCCACAGGCCGAGCCGCTGCGCCAGCTCGCCCAGGACGGCGTTCAGGTCGCCGGACACGGTGTAGTGGAGCTGGCCCGCGTCGGGCACGACGAGGCGGCTGGCGAGCAGACCGTGCCAGGTGCGCCCGGAAACGGTCACGTAGTCGGCCGAGGTGTCGATCTCCACGCCGTCCACGATCCCGCCGTACTCGGTGCCGTCGATCATGAGGTAGCAGTCCTGGGAGATTCCGACGGACGACTCAACCTTGAGCGCGAAGGTGTTCTCCGTGCCGATGGTGAAGTCGCCGGCCACCTTGCCGACGTATCCCTTCTCCCGGCCGAACCGGTCGGCCCATATCACGTCTACCACGGGCTCGTCCTCTCCTCGTACATGACAACCTCCACGTTGTAGCTCCCCGACCACGAGGCCGTGTGGCGCCCCACGGGGATCTCCGCGAAGGGGCGCGCGTCGTCGTCGGTCACGCGCTCGGCGAACGCGTTGCGCTCGGTGCCGTCGGAGTGGCGCACGACGATCTCCCGGTCTCCGTAGCCCCTGATGACGAGCAGCTGGCCCTCCTGCACCTCGGTCCTCACCTGGTACCGGTTGCCAGCGATGATCACGTAGGGGTCGCGGCAGGGGCCGGGGATGTAGATGTCGCACTTGGCCGGGAGGCGGAAGGGGTTCACGATGGCCATGGAGTTCGCGGCGCTCGACTTGTAGTCGTGGGGGTAGTCGTGCGGGTAGTCCAGGCCCCCGTACTCCAGGTCGGTGCGCGCCGTGAGCGTCACGGAGGCGGAGCGCACCCACACCGGGTCGTCGCTCACGACTGTCAGCTCGGCGGTGAGCCTGTCCTCCAGCTGGTACCAGTCTGAGAGGGCCGCGCCGGGTATCCAGCAGCTCATGGAGCACCCGTTTGCCCACAGCGTCCCAGGCCGGCCCGTGCGCACGTCGTAGGAGGTCACGTCGGCCAGGCGGCGGCGCTCCTCCTCGGGGCCGGCCAGCTCCACGGTCAGGGACATCTCCCGTATGTCGCGCTCGAAGCCGGTGATGCGGCCGCCGATCGAGCGGTGCGCGCAGGAGGTGTCGAATATGTCGGTCTTCCCGTAGTGCCAGAACCCCTCGCCGAAGACGATCTCCTCGCCGATGGAGTTGACGTACCTGATCGTTCCGATCACCTAGTAGCCCTCCGAATCCCTCACGGCGCGGGCGAACTCGCGCCTGTTGTACTCCAGCACCAGGGGCGCGCCCAGCACGGCCTCCAAGAGCCTGCGCATGGCCCTGAGCTCCGCCAGGACGGCGGACAGGTCGCCCATGCCCCCGGCGTCGGCGATGGCCTCGCCGACGTTGCGCATCGTGCGCGGGTTGCTCAGCGGCAGCACCGTCTCGCGGCCCGCCTCGCCGACGCCGATGATGGCGGGGGAGTTGAACTCGCCGCCCTTGGCGTACCAGTCGATGCCGAGCGAGGGGATCTTGCCCTCCAGGAGGTCGCCGATCTGCCACCCGCTCGGCTTGATGGAGAAGTGCGGCAGCTTGATGTGCGGTATCTGGATCTTGAAGCCCGAGAAGAAGCCCTTGATGGCGTCCACGATGCCCTTGATCGTGCTCTTGGCCGTCTCGATGGGGTTCACGATGGCGTTCTTGACGCTGTTGAAGATGCCCGTCACCGTGGAGACGAACCCGTTGAACGTGCCCACGACTCCCGAGACGAGCGAGCTGGCCACGTTGGAGACGGTGCTCTTGATGTTGTTCCAGATCGAGGACGCCACGTTGTAGATGTTGCGCATGATGCCCGAGAAGGTGTTGAACAGCCCCGTGACGATCGAGGACACCGTGGTTGCCAGGGCGTTGAAGATGTTGGCGCCCATGCGCAGTATTCCGTTGACGATGGAGGAGAACACCTCGCCGATGCCGCGCCACACGCCCTCCCAGTCGCCCGAGATGGCGGCGCTCACCGTGTCGATGACGCCCTGGATGACGCCCATGAACATCTCGGCGGCGGCGCTGATGGCCTCCCAGACCGCCATGAACACGCCGGACACGACGCCCCACGCGGCCTCCCAGGCGACCTCGATGTTGGACAGCGTTCCCGCGACGGCCTCGAAGATCACGGAGAGGACGGGGACGAGCGACCCCAGGATGAACTCCGCGACGGCGGCGAGCGCCGGCACGACGCTCTCGATGACGAACGCCGCCACGGCCTGGAGCACCGGCAGGATGTTCTCGGCGAACCAGCGGTAGGCGTCCACGACGGCCGGCACGACGCTGCTCATGATGAAGCCTGCGAGCTGCTGGAGGGCCGGCACGACGGAGCCGGTCACGAAGTCGGCGAGCTGGAAGAGCACGGGCACCACGTTGTCTGCGACCCACTGCGCCATCTGCTGCACGGCCGGCACGACGTTGGCTGTGACGTACCCCGCCATCGCCTGGAGCGCGGGCACCACGTTGCCCACGGCCCAGCCCGCGAACTCCTGGAGCGCGGGCACTGCCTCCGTCTGGAGGAACGTCCCGAACTCGGCCACGGCGGGCACCACCGCATCGGTCAGGAAGCCCGCGAACGACTCGATGGCCGGCACCACGACGCCCTCAAGGACGCCGGAGGCCCCCTCCATGGCGGCGGGGAGCACCGCGCCGATCGCGTCAGCGGCCTGATCGACCACGGGGCCGAGGGCGTTCTGGAGGGTCTCTGCCAGGGTGTCCACGGCCTCGCGGAACGGCTGCACGTTGTCGTAGGCCCACTTCGCCCCCGCAGCGAGCGCGGTGAGCGCCCCCACCACCAGCAGGATCGGGCCGCCCGTGAAGCCCGCGAGCAGCTTGGGCACGGCCGATAGCGCCGAGGCCACCTTCCCGAAGTTCATGGCGGCCACGGCGGCGGCGACACCTCCCAGGGCCACGGCCACGTAGTCCACGTTCTCCACGAGGAAGGTGAGGGCCGGCACGACGGATCCGGTGACGAACTGCACCGCGTCTCGCAGCGGCTCCTGCACGCCGTCGTAGATCTTCAGCGCCAGCTCCTCGAAGGCCGATCCCATGCCGGCGAGATCGCCCTGGAGGTTGTCGGTCATGGCCTTTGCGGCGTCCTCGGCGGCCCCCGCGCACCCGTACAGGTCGTCGCGGAAGGAGGACAGCTCGCCCGACCCCGCGTTCAGCATGAGGTTCAGGCCCTTGATGCTGTCGGCCGTGAAGGTGCTCTGCAGCGCGGCGGCCTTCTCGGCGTCGCCCATGCCGTCGGTGGCCGACTCCACGTCGGCCAGGATGTCGGCGAAGTCGCGGTAGTTGCCCTGGGCGTCCATCACGGCCACGGTAGCGTCGCCGATCTTGATGGAGCCGTCCTCCATCCTCTGCGTCATGTCGCGCATCACGGCGTTGAGCGCGGTGCCCGCCTCGCTGCCCTTGAGGCCCTGGTTTGCCATCATGGCGATGGCCGCCGAGGTGGTCTCCACGTCCATGCCGGCGGCGTTGCAGTTGGCCGCGCAGTTCTTGAACGCCTGGCCGAGGCCGTCCACGGTGGTGTTGGCGTTGGCCTGGGCGTAGGCCAGCACGTCCACCATGCGCCCGGTGTCCTCGGCGGTCATGTTGAACGCCGATAGGTAGTCGGTCACGAGGTCTGAGGCGGCGGCCAGATCCAGCTCGCCCGCCTGGGCGAGCGAGAGCACCGGCCCCACGCCAGCCAGCATGGACTGGGTGTCCCATCCGGCGAGCGCCATGTACCCCAGGGCGTCGGCGGCCTGGGAGGCGGAGAACGTGGTGGTGCTGCCCAGCTCGCGGGCCTTCGCCTCAAGGGCGGCCAGGTCGTCGCCGGTGGCTCCGGACAGGGCGCTCACCTTGGACATGGAGGTCTCGAAGGCCGAGCCGATCTCCACGACGGCCGAGGCGGCGTCCTTGATGCCCCCCACGGCGGCGGTGACGGCGGTGGAGGCCAGGTTGGCGAGCGTCCCCTTGAGGACGGTGTAGCCCTCGTTGGACTCGCGCGCGGCCTTGCCCCCGGCCTCGGTGCCCTTCCAGTCCAGCCCGGCGTCGGCCTTCTTCAGGCCCTCGACTGACTTGGTGATCTTCTCGACGCCCTGGACGGCCCCCTTGTCGTCAAGGGTGACCTTGAGCGCGATCTGGTTAGCCATTGCGCGCCGCCTTCCTCTTGGCGGCGGCGAGCGCGGCGGCGAAGGAGTCGGCGGCCTCCGTGTTGGCGGCCTCCACGGGATCGGATGCCCCAGTCTTGAGGGCGAAGTGGCGCTTGCGGGCCTCCAGGGCCTCGCGCTCCTCCTTGTTCCACTTGGTGGGCTTGGGAGGCTTCGCCAGGCGCGCCGACACGGCCTCCGCGAAGGGGGTCGATTCGGCGGTCTCCATGAGGGACGCGAGCAGGCCGACAAGGTCGCAGAAGGAGAGGCGGCGGCTCGCATCGTCCCAGTCGAGCCCGTAGGCCGACATGAGGGAGGCCCGGATGCGCGCGGCGTCCTGGGCCCAGTCGAAGGCGGCCGCCCCCGAGTCGTGGGGGCGGTCGCCCGTTACGTCGATGCCGTAGGCCTCCCACGCGAGCGCGGCCACCATGCCCTGGGGGTCGTCACCGGCGGCGTCGCGCGCGGCGGGAGGGTCGGCGAACATCATGTGGGGGAGCCAGAGTGCCTTCTGCTCGGGCCGTACCGACTCGTCGGCGAACAGCTCGATGACGAGCAGGGCGCGCCGGGCGCTGTCGCGCACCCAGACGCGTCCTCCCATCCAGTCGTAGGCGGTGACGGTCTCGGTCTCCTTGGAAACTTCGTCCGTGTGCTCGCGGCTAGGCGGCGGGGTCAGGCTCGGTCTGCGCATGGCTCTCCTCCGGGAGGTAGTGCGCAGCCTTCTCGTCCATCTGCTCGTTGCGGCTCTTGACGATCTCCAGCACCATGCGGAACACCTGGGCCGTCACGGGCGTGGCGTCGGCGTCGGCGACCTCGCGTCCGTTGCCCACGGCCTCCAGCAGCTTGCCGTAGGAGTCCGCGCCGATGGCCTCGGTCAGCACGTCGCGGAGGACGGCGCCGGTCTTGGCGTTGGCCTCCGCGATCTTGGCGATGCTGTTGGTATCCCGCCCCTTGTCCATCAGCGCCTGGATGGCGCCCATCTTGTTCTGGGCGGCGGTGCACGTCTTGGCCAGGCGGGCGAGGTTGGTCGGGGTCACGTCAACCTCGGCGGCGATGCGGACGGTCCCGCGCCCGGTGTCGATGTCGATGTCCAGCGGCTCGTAGAGCGACTTGATGCTGATCTCCATGGGTCTTCTCCTGTTCCTTTCGCGCAGTAAAAGGAAAGGCCGGGGAGGCTGCGCTTCCTCCCCGGCCTCGCGGCTCATGTTCCTACGGGTGTCGCCTACGACCCCGTGACGGTCACCTTCACGGCGGCGCTCACGGTCGGCTTGGCGGAGCACTTCACCACGACCTCCGTCTCGCCGGCCTTCAGCCCGTGCACGTTGCCCTCGGCGTCCACACGGCAGACCTTGCGGCCCGACTCGGCCACGGCGAACAGGCAGAAGCCGGAGGCGTCGGTGGGGGTCACGGTCGGCTCGATCTTGGCCGTCTCCCCGACGGCCACCGTGACGGCGGTGACGGTCACGGTCTCTGGCAGCTCGGTGCCGGCGGCCTCGTCCACCAGCAGCGGGTCGCCCTCGCACTTGAGGGCGCAGCCGAAGGGCACGTTGTCCGGCGTGTTGCCGTCGGCCCCGGCCCCCTTGATTTCGGTGACGGTGACGGGCCACTCCAGCGCCTCGCCGTCGGGGCCGACCTGGCGCAGCTTGGTCTTGCGCTCGCTGCCCTTGAGGTAGGCGAGGCCCACAACGTAGTCCTGGGCCTTGTCGCCCACGAGGCGGTCGCCGGCCACCGTCCAGCCGCTCGTCACGGCGGTGACGTTGACGGACGTGGCGCCGCCCTTGTCCCAGTAGGCCTTCTCCGATGTGGTGTCGGCGCGGTCGTTGGTGAACGACTCCACGCCCGGGCCGAGGAACGCCCAGTCGGGCGTCCCCGTCGGGTTCGTGTCGATCAGGTACACGAACTGGTAGTTCAGGGCGAATCCTAGATCCATGTGGTTACCTCTCTTCGTACTCGATTTCCGCGTCGAAGGCCCACACCCAGCGCCCCTGCTCGTCCCATCGGAGCTGGCGGGGGGTCTCGGCCGAGTTCGACACGAGGCGGTAGGAGCCGTCGCGCGACTCCAGCGCGCCGGCCTTGTTGAGGGCTCGGGAGGCGTCGTCGGCGTCGGCGATGGCCTCCTCCTCGTTGATGCGCTTCACGATCACCGTCAGGCGCAGCGAGGTGGTGCCGCTGCCGTCCCAGTACCGCTTGCCCGGCACGGGCATGCCGCACGTCAGCACGGTGGCCTCGGGGCGGCGGTAGGAGTCGGCCACGGAGAGGGACACCGGCTTGCCCAGCGCCCTCTCCAGGACGCCCCTGGCCACGTCCACGGCGTCGATTCTCGCGCTCATCGCATCTTCCCTTCGTAGATGGCCGCAACGTATTGCATCCACTGCGGCAGCCTGTCGCGCGCCCACGCCTCGTCCCAGTGGTCGGTGGTGCCCGGCGTGGTGTGGGCGTGGGGCAGGTAGTACTGGTTGGCGGCGTAGGGCGTTGCCCACACGAGCAGCCCGGCGCGGTACTGGCTGGCGAGCTGCCCGGATGCCCTCAGGACGCCCTCGTCCATGGGCACGTAGCGGCGCATCTCGAACTCGGCGCGCATCGCCGCCTCCTCCAGGATGTCGCCGCGCATCTTCTCCACGGCCCTGAGGCCGGACAGATCGACCGTCACGCTCATCCCAGGGCCACCTCCCAGTGGTGCACGCGCCCCATGCCGTCCGGGCATGGGACGCAGGACGCGGCGGCCACGGGCGGGGAGCCGTCCACGCTCACGAGCGAGCCGGCGGGGACGGCGAACGCCCCCTCGGTGCTCACGGCGTCGATGAACAGCGTGCCCTTGGGGCCGTCCCGCAGCTGGTACTCGGTGGCCCGCACGTCGTCGGAGGACTCGAAGCGCACGAAGCGCATACTCCGCTCCTCCCCGTAGCGGCCGCCGAAGCCGCCGTCGTCCAGCGGCTCGCGCACGGTGCACGAGGAGGGGAGCATGCGGCGGGGGATGGGCCTCATAGCGCCAGCCCCTGGTAGAGCAGCCCCGATCCCACCAGCTCGCGCCGTGCCGCAGCGCGAACCTCGTCTCGCCACGGCGACGATCCCGGCGCGGGCGACGATGCCGAGTAGGAGAACTTTCCGAGCGTGACGGACTCCGCGCCCTCGCCTATCCCGTGGGAGAACCCGTAGGCGGCGTCCACGGACACGGCCGCCATGACGGCGCGCCTCCAGGCGTCCTCCCTCGCCGGAGTGTCCACGGGGGCGTACCCGACGATGGAGGCCACCTCGGCCTCGGCGCAGCGGAGCGCCGCCCCGAAGGCGTCTTCGTCCACGGGGCCGTATGCGTCCTCGTAGTCCTCGACTGTTATCTCGGGGCGGCCCATCGCCTAGCCCTCGGCCTTCTCGGCCGCCGCCTTGGGCGCGGTCTTTGCGGCCGGCTTCTTGCCGCCCGCAGCCGGTTTCGCTGCGGCCTTGTCGCCCGCGACGGCCTTCTCGGCCGCCGCCTTGGGCGCGGTCACGCGGACGGTCTTGCCCGCCACGGTCTTTCCGACGGTGCGCATGCTCTCCTCCTTACTCGGCATGGGTGCCGTAGATGAGTTCCTTCTTGTTCTTGTATACCCACAGGTCGTGGAACAGGCGGTACTGCCACTTGTGGGCGTCGTCGTCCTGGTTCACGTCCGGGGCGAAGTAGCGCAGCTTCGCGAGGCGCGAGAGCGCCGCCACGGCCGACGGGTGGACCACCTGGAAGTTGATGGCCTTGCCCTGACCGGAAAGCTCGTAGTAGTCGCCCAGGCTCGCCTTCGCCGGGCTCGTCACCTTCGTGTAGGTCTCGCCGGACTTCGTGTAGTAGTCCTTCCCGCTGACGATGTCGGTGTCGGCGGTCTTGCGGTAGCCGCCGGACGCGATCTTGTAGCCGCCGGCCTCCTCGCCGGCGGTGGTGCCGTCTAGCAGGTCGATGGCGGTCATGAAGCGGTTCGCCGGGATGATGCGGATGCGCATGTCGTCGAAGGTGTCGAACTTGCCGTTCGGAGCCTCGCCCTGGCCCATGCGGTAGGGCTGAGCCTTGCGCAGCAGGCCCTTGTACTTGGAGGTGCAGTACAGGATGCAGCCGGACAGCTGCACGCCGTTGTCCTCCATGCACTCCTCCGCGAGCAGCAGGTCGTCGAACGCCTGCTGCGGGGTTGTGTAGGTCGCCGCGTCCATGTTCGCCGCGTTCTCGGCCATGCGCGCGAAGCGGATGGCGTCGATCTCGGGGATGACCTTCTCGCGGTTGAACTCGGACATGAGGTTGGCGGTGACGATGCGCAGGCGCTCGGCGTCGTCGAGCTCGTCGATGACGAACTCGCGGTCGCGCTCGAACTCGAGCTGGTAGGGCGTCCACTTCAGCTCGGCGCCGCCGCGCACGAACCCGCGCCCTCGCACGTGGTCTGCCAGGCCGTCCATGGCGATGGTGGCAACGTCGATGACGCCGGCCCCGGTCATCTCGCCCAGCAGGTCCTGGTTCATGTTGAGGTCGGCGGTGCAGGTGCCGACGGTGATCTGCTGGTCGAGGCGCGTGGTGTACTTCTCGACCATGTTCCCCAGATTGTTCTGTGCCATCTAGTAGTGCCTTTCTCTTTAAACGCCGAAGATCTTGTCCAGCTTCTCGTCCATGGCCTTGGACGCTCCCGCAGGGGGCTTGCCCGTGCTGCCGGTCTGCTTCGGCTTCTCCCCGAACAGGTATGGGCACGATTCCTTGAGCTTGGCCACGTCGCCGTCGAAATCGGCCAGGCGCGCCTTCGCGGCCTTCACGTCCACGCATCCGGACATCTCCAGCTTGTGGGCCGTGCGCTCCTCGGCCTGCTCGGCCCGGAGCTTGTCGATCTCGGCCTTGAGGTCGGCGCGGCCCTCCTCGGTCTTCGCCGCCTCCTCAAGCTTTCCCTCCAGCTCGGCGATCTTGGCGTCCTTCTCCGCGATCTCGCGGTCGTGGCGCTCCTTGTTGATGCCGGGCTGGCCGTGGGAGTCCTTGACGTTTCCGTCGCCTTCATCGCCCGACCCGTCGCTTGCCGGGTTCTGCTCCGCGCCCGTCGGCTCGGCGCCTCCCTGCTGCTCCGTATCGTCGGCCTTGTTGCCCAAGTCCTCTCCTGTCATTTCCTGCTCCTTTCGATCCCAGGTTTGTTCGCGCGGTTCTCTCCGCAGTGGGTGGGTTTTTCGCGCTATCCCAAGCAGGGAGCAGTATCGGAGAGGTGTCGCCAGGGGGAGTGGCAGGGAATCAGGGCAAAAGAAAGGCCCCGCCGTTGCGGGGCCGTGGACGGGGCGCCGTAACGCTTGCCGTCATTACCGTGGGATGTGGCTATGCAGATGCCATAGCGCGGGCAAGGAACTCCTCGCGTGGGGCCAGGTCGTAGTGCTCCACGTGGTAGGTGTCCCGGGATGTCCAGGAGAAGGTGCCGTCATCGAACGCGAGGTAATCGATGCCGATCTTCGTCTCGCCGGTCACGGCGTCGTCGAAGAAGCCGGCGGCTACCGCCTTGCGGCGGAAGGAGCGCATGTAGGACAGCAGGGCCTCCTTCTCGCTCGGTTTGTAGTCGCGGGTTGCGAGGTCTCTCTTGTCGTGGTATGTCGCGAACGCGTGAATCAATGCTTCCTCCTCGGCTTGTATTCTACCATGGAGCCAGTGTTCTCGTCCTCGTTTTCTCCTATGGAATACCCGCCGTCATCTTTTAGCCAAAGCATCCCGTCGGGCGCCGTCACGGTCACGCCCAGCTCGTCGGCGAGCCTCTGGGCGAAGCACTCGCCGCGCTCGTTCGCGCGCCCCGTGTAGCAGGACAGCAGCCGCACCGGCTCCCCGTGGTAGTCGTCCCTCGATCGAAGCACGTCGGCGATCAGGCGGGCGTCGGCCCTTTCGAGGTAGGGGAGCGCGATCTGCGGCGAGCCGTGCATCACCACGTCGTAGCGCCCCTTCTCCTTTCTCGCTGCCTGCGTAGCGCGGCCGATGCGCCCAAGCTCGTCGCGGTCGAACACTGGGTACTTGGCGCGCAGGCACCTCTCCTTCAGCGCCGCCCTCGCCATGGCCCTCTTCTTGGATGCCGCGCTGACTGCGACGCCGCCCTTCGGCATGTCGCCGGCCCACTCGCGGTCGGGCTTGCGGTGCAGCACTGACTTGCCGGTCCTGCTCTTCGCGTTGGCGGCGCCGATGTACTCGCGCATCTTCTCCTGGCGCCGCTGCAACTTCTGCTTCGCCTTAAGGTACTCGGCCAGGTTCGCGTCGCTCTTGTCGCGGTCGTAGAGCATCCTCGCGCCGCGCAGCTCGCGCTTCGCCTCGCGAATCTTGCTCTCGCGGTACCGCTGCCCCTGCTCCAGCTCGTACACCTCGGCTCCGGGCAGGCCGCTGGGGTGCTGCGGGTCGGGCTCGTACATCCTGGGAGCGCCGTGGCGGTAGGGGCCGTAGCTGTGGCGGCAGTTGACGCCGCCCAGGATGTCGCCCAAATCGCCGCTCATGCAGTGGAGGTAGAAGTCGGGGTACCTCACGCCGTCGATTACCTGCTCGCCCTTGAGGCTGTAGCACCGCCCCTGCCACTCGGCGTGGCTCGGGCGGCTGTCGCTGTGGCTGGACACCTCCACCAGGTCGATGCCCAGCCGCTCCATCCTGGCCATGGTCATGCGCTGGGCGTCCTGCACGATCTGGGTGCGCACGTGGCGCCGCACGGCCACGTCGGCCTTGCTGCGCACGGTCACGCGCCCCGTGTCGGCGTCCTGGTAGGTGATGACGTCGATGCCGTCGCGCTCCAGCTTGCGCACGGCGCGGTGCAGCGCCGCCTCCCTGTCCGCATCGCCGGAGTTGACGCGGGTGACGGCCTCGATCGAGGCGCCGAGGAACGCCTGCTTGGCCCCCTCGGCCATCTGGATGTTGTCGCGGCCCAGCACCTCGGCCATGCCCCTCACCGTGGCGTCGATCTGCGCCGGCCACTCCGGCGAGCCGCCGGCCCTGGCCACGTCGTCCTCGTCGGACGCCTCAAGGCACTCCTCCACGACCTCCAGCACGGCGGCGTCGATGTAGGGGCGGAACTCCTCCACCATGCGGCGCAGCTCCTCGGCCTTCGACTGGGCGAGCAGCGCGGCCTCGGTCACGGTGCGGGGAGACTTCTCCCACCCCTCGGCCATGGCTCTGGCCAGATGGTCGAGCATTCGCGCCTCGATCTCGCGGTAGACGGCGGCGACGCGCTCGCCGGCCTCCTCTATCTGGTCGGGGGACAGCACGCTAGTATCCCGGATCGAACGTCGCCTCGGGCAGGAGCGCGCGGGCCTCCTCCTCGCTCTTGCCGTAGAACTCGACGAGGTACATCCACTTCGGCACCACGCCGGCGGCGATCTCGGCCATCATGGTCTCCTTCTCGCTCTGGGTGTCGGTGATCACGGAGTCGTCGAACATGACGGACACGGCCCCGAAATCCTCCTCGATCTCGGCCCCTAGGTGGATGCGGTAGTTGTCCAACAGGGCGCTCACCACGTCCTGGATGCCGCCGCGCAGGGCGTTCTCGTGCTTGCGGACAGTGCGCATCAGCTGGGAGCTGTCGGCCATGACCTCCTTGGCGGTCTTCATGCCGCCGGGCTTGTCGAGCGTGAAGTAGTTCTGGCCGAACCCGCAGGCGTCGCCCATCTCGGCCAGGGAGGCGTTCAGCGCGGCCAGAAGCGGCTCGGTGCGGATGTCGGGGGAGAAGGTCTCGATGTAGTTCTTGGCCTCCTTGCCCTCCACCTTGCGGTAGAACATGTCCTCGGCCACCCCGGTCGGCACGACGCGCCCGCCGTCCTCTCCGGTGGAGATCAGCTCGTCGTCGACGAACAGGCGCACGCCCGTCAGGGTGATCTCCTGGATGAAGGCGTCCCATGCTATGTCCACGGCCTTGATCTCATCCTCGGCGTCCGCGAAGATCGACGCTCCGAAGGGTGAGAGGTCGTCGTGCACGTTCTCGTTCCCCGTCGTGAAGATGCCGAAGGGCTTGAAGCGGCTGCGTGTGTCGAAGTCGGCGATGATGCCGCACGACTCGGGGTCGAGCGGCTTCCCGTCACGCAGCAGCCAGGTGCGCACGTGGTAGGTGCCCGTCCCGTCGTCCATCGTCATGAGCTGCACCTGCTCGGCGTCCTTGCCGGCGTCGGTCACGCGCGTGACGAACGCGCACTCGTAGACGCCCTGCGAGTCGAAGGTCAGCGGGAGCACCATGCGGGCGTCGTAGCGGGGCATGAGGATGCGGCGCACCTCGTCGTCGCGCACGTCGAAGGACAGCGCCCATGCGGCGGTGCCCAGCGCCGCGCAGCTCTCGACCACGCGCTGGCCCGTGGGCCAGAAGTTCGATCGCGCGAGAAGGCCGCAGAGCCATTCGTTGGCCAGGGGCTTCTCCACGGACACCTCGGTGTCGTCGGTGAGGATGAGGGAGGCGAGCTCGCGGCACACCCTTCTGGCGGGATTCAGGGAGTTGCGTCGCCGCTTCCTGCGCGCCCCGCTCGCGTTGATGTAGGGCACCTCGAAGAACGGGTCGGTTCCCGTGTAGAGCGCCCTCCACTCCGCTATCTTCCCGTCCATCGTGCGCCTCGGCTCGTACCCTTGGTCGCCGATGAGCCTGACGGCATCGGATGAGATCGTGAACTCGTTCTCGGCCACGCGGCCCCCTTTCGCTCTCTTGCGCGGCTATTCTTCTCCCTCTGTCGCCGGGCGCATGGCCCTGCGTGAGCGCGCCTCGCGCATCATGGCGTAGCGCACCGAGTCGATGCCGTGGTCGTTTCCGTCGGGGATGGAGTTCAGCCACTCGCCGTCCGCGTTCCTCTCGTACTGCATCTCCCGCACCTCCTTGGCCAGTCTCGGGCAGCGGGCCGGGTCGATGACCCACTCGACCGACTGGAGGAAGCGGTAGGAGCGATCGCGCATCCCTCCCTTCTGGGCGGCCCGGGCGTTGACGCCGGCGTCCCGCTGCGCCGATATGGTGCCAGGCTCGGCGTCGTCGGATCGGACGGCCAGGCTGTGGAAGACCGGATCGTCACCCTCCCAGTCTGCCCATGTGAGCGCGAGGCGTATCCGATCGGCTTGCTCCCACGGCTGCAGCTTGTTGCCCGAGTCCTCGTACCAGGTGACCAGGCGGCGCCTTGCGGGCTGCCACTCGGATATGGTGAAGTGCCACGGGTCGGGGTACCAGCCGAAGTCCTGGCCGCAGCGCAGGTTGTCGAACGCCGCAGTCTCCTCGTCGGTCACCTCGCGGAACACGGCGTTGTCGAACACGTCCCCGCCGACTCCTACCGGGATTCCCAGGTACTCGTGCTCGTAGGCCCTCGGGTCGGTCTCGCGAAGGGCCTCGGCATCGGCGATGAACTGCTCGCCGAGCCATTCCCTGGGGGCGTCCAGGTACGTGGATCGGAGCACCCTCTCCCCGCGCGCCTCCATCTCTGCGCAGTGCTCGTTGATCCAGCACGTCTTCGAGCGGGGAGGGTTGAAGGAGTAGATGCGCACGAACTCCGAGCCGCCGCGCGTGAGCGACTGGTTGACCATGCGGATCTCCGACATGCCCCGGAACATGTCGGCCTCCTCGAACCAGCCGATGCCGATGTGCCCGAATGGCACCTTGACCGACTTGATCTTCTTGGGGTTGTCGCAGCCGCGGAACAGGATGAGCTGGCCCGTGGACTTCTTGCGGATGCGCAGGGTGGAGTCGGGCATGTCGTAGTCGTCCTGCAGGCCCATCATGTTGATGGCCCACACCACCTGGGCGTAGGCCGAGTCGCGCAGCGAGTTCTTGTAGCGCATGAGCACCAGGCCGTGCTGGTCGGGGTGCCGCTCCACCCAGTAGACCAGCTCCAGGGCCGCGAAGGAGGACTTCATGGAGCCGCGCCCGCCTCCGAGCCACACGTCGGTTATGCCGCCCGAGGCGATGAGCCTGTGGGGCTCCAGGAACGAGGGGGCGATGAGGAGGCCGAAGTCGGCCACGAAGGCGGGCCGCGCATCGGGCTCGTCGTCGGGGAGCCATTTCAGGAGGGCCTCGTTGCTCCTGATGGCCGCGCTGGATGCGGCCCCGTAGTTCGCCGGGTCGGCGTCCTGGGCGCGCTCGAAGGCGTCCTCCGCTAGGTCGGCCAGCCGGTCGATCACCTGCGCCCTGGTGATGCGCGCCTCTCTTGCGGCGGCCTCCCGGAGCTCGGTCAACCTTGTATGAACCTTGTAATCGGATTCGAGCCGCGAAGCCCTTTCGTCCACGGTCGATTCCTGCCACTTCCTGGACGCGGGGTATGCCTCGCGGTACGCCTGGCGCTGCGTGAGGCCCCGGCAGCGCGCGAGGCAGTAGGCCTCCTGCTTGGGCGTCAGCACCGGTTCTCCCGATGCGGCGTGACGCGCTTGCACCACGGGCACCACATGGTCTTGATGTGGTTCCTCCCGCGCTTGCGGTTGTTCTGCCGGCGGATGGGGAAAGAGCCCCCGCACCGGAGGCAGTAGAGCATGCTCCTGGGCATCGGGCCTCCTCTCTCTGGGCGCTATGGTCGGAAATGTGTCGCCAAAAGGGGACGGGCCGCCCGGATGGACGGCCCGCCAGATAGGAGGGGGAGGGGGGAAGGAATGACTAGGAAGCCCCTCACCGCCCCCATAGTCCCCCAGGTGTCGCTACCGACATCGCCTGACCTCGCCCAGGCTCACCCAGCACACGATCCCCAGGGGCACCAGCACCGCCGCCAGGGCGGCGCGGGCTAGCATGGGGCCACCTTCGCGCCGCAGTTCGGGCAGTACCGGGGCGCCAAGTGCTCCGTGGCGTTCGCCATGGGGCCGGGCGCGACCCAGACGCCGCACCCCGAGCAGTACCATCCGCCGCCCCTGGCGTGACTCATTCGGCACTCCCGCACCCGCTTCCATGCCTCGCCGTCGTGGACGGCCGTGGCGAACTGCTCGTCGGTGACGGCGGCGCGGGTGTTCCAGGCGGTCTCATTCCGGGCAGTCGCACCACATCCACCGCATACGACAATTCCCTTGAACCAGCGTGATCTCTCGAAAAGCGCATCGGGGGTCGTACCGAAGTAGTCGGCCAATCCTTCGGCGATCCGCCGAGAGCAGCCCGGTGCCGGCCAGTGCTCCATCTTGGCTACTGACTGGGGACAGCATCCAACCGCATCGGCTACAGACTTCTGGGTTGCGCCGTCTGTGTCGCAGATAAGGTCGGCGAGGCGGGTTCTCGCGCCTTCAACGTGCGCCTCGCCCCCGCAGAACGGGCACCTCTTAAGCTCATCGCTCATCGGTTACCTCCTCGATTGTCAGCAGCGCATCGACACTGATACGGCCTTTCGGGTACGGGAACATCCCGCACTCGTTGCTGATGATGTCGTCGAACCACTGATGGAAAGACTTCTTCATGAGCGGAAAATTCGTTTCAAAGACCTCGCCGCCCTTCGTCACGTATCGAACCCTCATTAGTCGTCTCCCTTCCTCGCGCCCCAGCAGCACCAGTCGCTCGGGCGAGTGCACTTGCGCACCACGGGGCAGTAGTCGGGCAAGCGGTAGAAGTCGCCCATCGCGCCCCAGTTGACGCAATCGCGGCAACGCACCAGCTTGCCCTCGTCGATCCACTTCTCCTCGCTGTGCTCGACGCCCGCGTACCGCATGACGCGCTCTTCTCCTAGCTCGTAGTCGCTCATCGCGCCTCCTCGATCCACTCGTCCACGGTCTTGCACGGGATGCCGCAGGCCTCGGCCACGGCCTTCTCGAGGCGCGCGCCATCCGACTGCTCCCAGCCGGGGAGGAGGGCCAGGCCGTCGAACCACGGCTTTGGGCGATTGTCGCGCCACATGTGATCGGTGAGGTTGTTTATGCACAGGAGCATCGCCCCTTCGTGGGATATGACGCTCGGCACCAGATCATGCGGGTCGAGCACCTGGAACCCGGCATTGGAAAGCGTGTTTCTTGCGTCTGCAAAAGCGCCCCAACCGTTGTACGGCTCGCCCGCCACGGGGCCGGATAGGTAAAGCCTAGCCATGGTCGGCCTCCATATCCACCCACTCGTGCCACGGCTCGGACTTGCCCTCGCAGTGGACGAGCAGCGAGCAGTTGTCGCAGCTCTTCGTGAGCTGGCAGATTTCCTCCAAGAGTTCGTGCCTGATTCCCTCGAAGTACTTCTCCCAGTTAGTCATGGTCGCCCCTTTCGATATCTTGAGCGTAACCGGTGATGAACTCGACCACGCGGGCCTTCGACCAGCTGCCGCCCAGGCTCTCGGCCTCTTCCGCCATGCCGCGCAGAATCTCGGCCAGGCGCTCGTCGGCGAGCGAGGCGCTGTCCTCCTCGATCTGCATGATCCTGAGGTCGCGGGCCGACACCTTGGCCTTCTCCTGGCGCAGCTGCTCGGCGAGGTCGTCGCACTTGGCGGCAAGCTCGTCTGCCTTCTTGTCCAGGCGCTTCCGCTCGGCCTCGCTCTGGCGGGAGAACGTCTCGGCTGCGCCCAGCTTGTCAACCTGCTCCTTGAGCCGCGCGATCATCGCGTCCTTCCCCGCCAGCTCCTCAGCGAGCGACAGCTTCTCCCGGTAGGTCTCGTAGACCATCCGCTCTAGCTCTTCGGCGGTGACGGTCGGCCTCTCCACGATCTCCGGCTCGCTCGCGACGGCGAGGGCCTCGACGGGCTTACGCTTGAAAAGTCCCATGGCTACTCGCCTCCCTTCTCCGGACAGTAGGCCGCGCAGCACTCCGGATCGTATTCGGGGCAGCTCGCGTCGAATCGGTGGTGCCCGAACGGGGTTTCGAGCATCCGCTTACTTGGCTTGACGGGCTTGAGGCATATCGGGTCGCAAGCCTCGGCCGTGCAGCCCGTCGTGAAGCAGACGAACACCAAGCCGTTACCGCCGACCGACGCGACGCGGCCGAACCCGCCGTCTCCGAACATACCCACGAACTTCACGTAGTCGCCTTTGGCGAATCCGCTCATTCCGCGCCTCCCGTCCGCCGGATGATGGCGTCGATGCGGGCGGCCCACTCTGCGGTCTTCACATCCCACCCGCTGCCAGGTTTTGCGCAGTCGGCGCGCCATTCGGCTATGTCGTCGCGCAGGCGCTCCAAGGTGTCGGGAGGGGTGTGGGTGAGCATCGAGGGATCGCACCAGGTGATGTTCCCCTCGTCGTGGTCGTAGCACTGGACGCAGAAACGCTGGCCTATCACCTCGTTGATCGAGTAGGGCACTTGCACGGTGTAGCGGTGCTGTTCGCGGCCCATGCCGTACACGGTGTCGTCCTCATCCAGCGGCAGCCCGTCGGCCCCCAAAACCTCGGGGGCGCGACGCTTCACGCGCTTGCCGTGAAACACGTTGCAGATGTTGCCATCGGCGTCCTGCATCTGGCAGCATCCGCCGTTGCGCAGGAAAATGAACTTCTCAACGCCGTCCAGCTCGTCCGTGTCGTCGCCGAACTGCACCGGCTCCCCGTCCTCGAATCGGGGGCGCGGTATGGCGCAGCGTTCGAGCCATCCCCCGAAGTCCTCGCCCTGCTTGAAGTCGGGCCAGCCGTTGGCCTTGGCCCACAGCTCGGCTCCCTGGCGCAGGGCCTCGCCTCGGGCCTCGGCAAGCTCGGCGTCGATCTTGTCGGCGACGATGGAGAATATCTCGTTGTCGCTTGGCCATTCCCCGGTCACGGCCTCCGCGAGCGCCCTTATCTTCCCCGTCGGGTATGTCCAGATGTTTTCGTCTATGCCGTTGTACGGCTCGCCGTTCGCAGCCCACCGCAGCTGCTCCGATACGGTCATGTCCTTGGGGTCTTTATCGGTCATGGTGCTCCTCCTTCGCCCATTCGCGCTCTTCCATCGCGCGGCGGCTGGCGAACTCCTCGTAGGTCTCTCGCGGCTCCTCGCGCCTCTCTATCGGAGGCTCCCAGTAGGGTTCCCGGTCTTTATCGGTCATAGTCGTTTCCTTCCTCCCGCACGGTGTCCCATGCGGGGTCGTCTTCCATCTCTGGCGGCTCGCCGTCGAAGCTGCCGCACTCGTCCGTGTACTCGGGCTCCGTCCAGTAGCCGAACTCAAGGCACCAGCCCCAGCCGCTCTCGGCGTGGTCGGTGTCCCAGTGGGAGCAGCGGTCGCACCAGGCCATGGGAACGGCCTTCTCGGGCGGCTCCAGGTCGATGTCGGGCACGTCCCAGGCCCGCTTGCCGCAGGCGCTCATCGCAGCCGCCTCCATCCGTCCATGCCCAGGGCCGTGAGGTAGTCGCAGCCCTCGTCCAGGAGCAGGTACTCCCAATGGCCGCCCTCCCAGGGCGAGGGCATGTGGCCCAGGGAGTCATCGATGCCCTTGAACTCCGTCCATCGGAAGTGCAGCCGGCCCTCGTGGGCCAGGCCGTGGCAGTAGGGGCGGCCGTCGGCGTCGAGGAGGTTGTTGCCGAAGCCGCACAGCGTGATCGAGGGCTTCTTGACCTCCCGGCCGTTCTCGTCGAAGAGCTTCCCGGCGCCGCGCCTCACGGGGTGGTGCTGCTCCAGGGGGTAGGAGCGGCCGCAGACCGGGCAGTAGGGGAGCGTCACGCTCGGGCGCCCCATCAGCGGCCACCACATCTGCGGCAGCGTGGTCTTTCCGATCATTGAAGCCTCCTGTCCGGGCCGCCCATCTCGACGGCCTCCGTCGTCTCGCTGAGGCGGGAGGCTATGGCCAGCCCCGCCCCGCCCTCGCTGATCATGCGGGGAAGCTCCCCGCGCCTGAAGTTGCTCGTCACCAGCGTGGGCCTGGGGTGCAGGAGCGTGGAGCGGTTGTACCGCTCGTTGACCAGATCGAACAGGCGCTCGGCGGCCCTCGGGGTGCCGGCGCCCTCCTTGCCCAGATCGTCGATCACCAGCAGGTCGCATCCCGCCAGGTCGTCGGCCAGGGAGCGGGCCTCCTTTCCGAACTCCCGCAGCGATTCCAAAAGCGACGTGGACACCGCGAAGCGCACGGACATCCCGCGATCGAGGCAGATGCGGGCGGCGGCGCAGGCCAGCGTGGTCTTGCCGGTGCCGTTGGGGCCGAATAGGTAGAACCCCTGGCCCTGGGCGATCCGCTCCGCCAGGCTCTGCGCCCACGGGTGCGCGGCGCACCGGTACCGCTCGGGGATGCCGGACGCGTCGAGCTTCGCGAGCCTGGCGGCCTCGGCGGCGCCCCTTGCGGCGCGCTCCTGCTCGGCCTCCCACGCATCGCGCTCGGCTTGTGCGCCCTCGCAGGTGCACGGCGCCCAGCCGGCGAAGATGCGCTCCTCGCGGCCCCTGACGGTGATGGGCGCGGTGATCGGCGGCCGCTCCGCCCCGCAGTGGGGGCACGCCGTCGGCCCCGGCACGAAGTGGCTAGTCGTAAGCCGCATATCGGTCGGCCTCCTTCCGATGGGCCGCGAACTGGCCCATGTACTGCTCGAAGTGGTCAGGCGAGAACAGCGTGTTGGGCGTCAGGTTCCGCGAGAGGGTGGTGCCCCTCCGCGCGTCCTCGGCCCGCCACTCATCGCGCTTGAACTCGATCATGCCCCGTACCTGGTCGGCGCCGAAGCGGCCCTCGGCGCGCTCCAGCTCGCGCCGGCACCGCGAGGGCATCGTGGTGTACGCCTGGCCCGAGACGTCGGACAGCGCCTTGAGGCACAGCAGCGGAAACTCCGAAGGGGGTAGGGGGTTCCCATGGCCTGGATTGGCCTGTACTGGCTTGGCCTGGTCTGGGTTTCCAGTTTCGGAAACGGGGGTTTCGGAAACTGGAAACGGGGGTTCTTGGTTTTGGAAACCCCCGTTTTTTACTCCGTCGGAAACCTCGCATTCCTCCTCGCCGGGGGTCTCGGGGGCGGGGGAGGGGGCCGGCTTGGGCTTGTTGCGGCTGCCCTTCGGACGGCCCCCCTTGTTCTTCCCGCGGGCGTCTCGGGAGTTGTCGATGTCCTCGCGCACGCCCTCGAAGATGGCCGAGAGCGGGTAGCCGAAGGCCGGATCCTCGCCCGTGAGGCCGTACTCGATGATGGCGAGCGCCATGGTCTTGCGGTCTGCCTCGTCCGGTATGGAGTCGAGCACCCCCTTGAACTTGTCGAAGCAAGTGAAGCTCATGCGCGCCTCCTAGAACGGGATGTCGTCTTCGGACAGGAGCAGCTGCTCCTCCACGACCTCGTACTCCAGCTCGGGCTGCCCCAGGCCGTCCACGATGGTCACGGCGGCGGCGATGTCGGCCTCGTCGTAGGCCGCCGGCTCCTTGTCGATGATCTCCCGCACCTTCGCCATGGCCTCCTCCACGGGCACGCCCCGCTCGCGCTTTGCGCGGGTGAGCGCGGCCTTGTAGGCGTCGATGGGGGCCTGGGCAGGGGCCGTCGGTGCCGGAGCGACCGTCTCCACGGCCTCCACGACGGGCGGCGCGGGCTGCTCGCGGTCGCGGGCCTGATCCATCTCCTCGGAGCCGTAGAGGCCGCCCAGATCCTCGGGGAACGCCTCGCGCAGGGCGTGGCAGATGGCCACCTTGCGGATCATGGTCGCGGGGATCTTTACCCAGTTGCTCTTGCCGGTGTTGTACTCCGCGAAGGACACCTCGTCGTACATGGGGGCGTCGTAGCCCTCGATGCACACGCGGCACCAGCCGCCCACCAGCTTCTCGCCCGGCAGCATCATGGAGCCCTCGCGGCGGTGAAGGCCGCCGTCGGTGCCGACGATGGTTATCCCCGCCGTGTATCCCCGGTAGCGCGGGTTGCGCTGGGCGCGCTTGGTGAACGTCTCCTTGCCGGCGATGACGGTGGCGGGAGAGTTCCCGTACTTGATGAGGTAGGCGTCCTTGGTGAAGGGGTTGAGCCTCTGGGCCTGGCACAGCCGCATGAAGGTCTTTATCTCCTGGGAGGTGACGTTGCCCGAGGAGGTGCCGTTGGCGGCCATGAGGTCGCGCACGTCCTGCTCGGTCACGGTGATGTCCTGGCCGTTGTCGGCCTGGTACTGCACGATCTCGCTACTCATGGCGCACCTCTCCCTCGAACCTGATGGCGGCGCCGGTGATGCCGAGGCCCTTGAGGGCGGCGGCCACCTGCTGCGCGAGCGCGCGGGTGCCCTCGAACTGCGTGGACAGCGACCAGCGGCAGATGGGATCCGGCTCGGGTTGCTGCTCGGGCTTCGGGGCGGTAGATGCTACTGGACGCGGCGCGGGCTCCGGCTCGGGAGCCTGGGCCGCCACGGCCGCCTGGGCCGCCCGGAACTCCTCCATGCGGGCGCGCTCCTCCTCCAGCTCGCTGTTGCGCTTGATGGCCTCCACGAAGGAGAGCGTCTCGCAGAAGCGCGCCACGGCCTCGTCCTTGAACGGCAGGTCGAGCTTCATGATCTGGCTGTAGGCGTCCAGCGCCTCGGCGGCCTTGTCGGCGAGCTTGCCGCAGGCCCACTCCTCCGACCGCTTGGGGGCCAGCCACTCGGTCTCGATGAAAGACTCCAGCGGGATGAGATCGGCGACGGGGCCGGCCACGGCCTCGTACTCCTTCTGCAGGGCGGCGCGGCGGCCGTCCTTGAACGCCTTCTCGCCGGCCTTGAACTGCGTGTCGATGTCGTCGCGGGCGGTGTCGATGATGCCGATGATGCCCTTGACGCGGCCCTCGAACGCGGCCATGGGCGCCATGTAGGCGTCCTTGATGCGCTTGAGGTCGGCCTTGATGGGATCCTTCATCTTGTTGAGGTCGGAGCGGGCCTTGCGGGCCTCCTTGCGCCGCTCGTCGTCGTCGTAGTCGATGACGGCCCCTCGATACGGCTCGACCTGGGACTTCACCCATGCCTCCACCGCCGCCAGGTTGTCGTCGATGACGGCCGGCGTGTAGGTCACGGACAGCTCGCTCGTCGGCTCCTCGATGACCTCGGCGGTCACCTCAACGGCCTCGCTACTCATCCTTCCCCTCCTTCCCGATGGCGTCAACGCACATCTGGTAGAGCCTCTGCTCGGCCTCTGGCGGCTCGTAGCCGCACAGCTCCATGGCGTCGGTCAGCGAGATGAACTTGCGGCAGCTCCCGGCGTCGATGTCCCCGCGCCAGTCGAGGATCGAGCGGTCGTGCGCGTTGAACGCCATGACCGCCCACTCGCGGTCGCGCGGCCAGTCGTCGCGCAGGTGCTTCATCGCGTGCCATACGCCGGCCCAGTAGGGGCTGTCCGCCTGCCAGTCTCCAAGGGCGACGATGGGGGCCAGCGCCTCCTCCCCGTCCAGGACGTGCTCGGCCAGCCACTCCTTCCGCGCGCCCTCGGTCTCCTTCCAGAGAGGATCGACCATGTCCCTGCGGCGGGCGCGCTCGTCGGCCTCGGGGTCCGCCGGGGCGGGGGAGTACAGCTCCACGTCGCCGGGGTAGTATCGGGGGAAGTGCGCCACGGTTCCCTCCTCGACGGCCTCGGCGGCCTTGTCGGGGTCGGACCAGCGCCCCTTGTACTTCATGCCCGATGGGACTTCCTCCGCGACCTCGGCCCCGGCGAGCAGCACGGCGGCCTCGATGGCCGCGCGCCTCTCTTCGGCCTCGCGCTTCCCGCGCAGCGACCTGGCCACCGACTCCCAGGCCCTCGCCCCGGCCTTGAGCAGCGTCTCCTGGGCCTCGGCGTCGCCCTCGAACTCGCCCATGGCCTCGTACCAGCCGAGCGGCATCTGCTCCACGGCCTCGCCGTCGCGCTCGGCGCCCTTGCGGATGCGCCCGACGCGCTTCTTCTCGATGCCGGTCACCTTGGACACGTACTCGTCGTCGCCGAACAGGGTGAGTGCCTTGAAGATGTCGGCGCGCTCGGCCTCCTCGTAGGTCTTCTTGGTGTCGGTGCGCCAGGCTGCCTCCACGACCGCCTTCTCGTCGCCGTCCTCGACCACGGCCGCGAAGGACTTCACCTTGAGCAGGCGCATGGCCTCCACGCGGGAGTTGCCGGCCTTGATGCGGTAGATGCCCTCGTCACGCACGAGCACCGGCGGCTCGTCGGGCTGCTTGGTCTCGGGGTTGAACGACTCGGCCAGGCGCTTGACGTAGTCCTTGTTGGCCTTGAGCGTGTAGTCGCGCCGCGCCATGGAGTTGCCGTACTCGTCCTCCAGGGGAAACACGTCCTCGATGCTGACGGTCTCGATGCTAGCCACGGCACGCCTCCTCCGCGTTCTCGGTGTTCTTGCTCATTTGCTTGCTCCTATCTGGTAAAACTCGAAACTACGAATTCATTCTCACTTTTTTCTCGATGCGCTCCTTGCGCTTCTGGGCGGCCTTGACCTGGCGTCTGAGGTTGCGCGCCAGCCAGTCCTCCACGGCGATCTCGCGGGCCTCCTCGGCGCGCGCCCGCTCGTAACGGCCCAGCCCGGCGAGGGACGGGGGAGGGGGCATGGGGTCCCAGCCGCTCTCCGTCTCGGCCTCGGTGGCGTCGTAGACGGCGCGCTCCTCGGGCGGGAGCCTGACCAGGAGGTCGGATATGCGCCCCTGCACCTTGGCGAGCTGGCGGCGGCGCCTGCACGGCTCGCAGATGCCCTCAGAGCCCATGCGGGAGCGCCTGGCGCCGCACGAGGGGCAGGTGGAGAGCCGCGAGCGGAAGCACCGCAGCGTCACGTCCTCGCCGGACTTCCGCATGAGGTACACCTGGCTCTCGATGGCCCTCGCGCCGCGCTTGAGCGCCCGGCTCAGCTCGCGCCTCGGAATCTTCCCCGCGTTGTCCCTGAGGAACTGCAGGTCGGCCACCGTCCAGTCCCGCCTCTTGGCCCCTTTCCTCATGCCTCGTCGGTCACCTCCACGATGATCCTGGGATGCCTCCCGTCGTATGCGAACCTGTCCTCGAAGCCGGTCACGTACTGCGGCGTGTCGTTGCCGATCACGCCCGCCTGCACCAGGCCGTCCAGGACGAACTTCTTCCCGAACGCCACGTTGTCAAGGTCGCGGCGCCTGTTCCTCTCGATCCACGTGAACCTCACGGTCACCGGTTTGGAGAACCGGGGCATCCTCGCGGCCTTGGCGGCCCAGGCGGCGGCCTCGGTGCACTCCCGCTTCACGGCGTTGCCCCTGAAGCGGTTTGCGTTGATCGCCCGGATGTAGTCGTTGAGGGACGGGAACGCTCCCTCGATCTCCATGGACGCCCTCATGCCGCCATGCCCCTCTGCCTCTTCGCCGCCCGCCAGTCCGGCGCGCGGAAGAAGGTGCTCGCGGCCACGTCGCGGTGCCACAGGGCCTCGAAGTCGATGCCCTCGTCAAGCTCGGGGGTGCTCCTGGGGAAGATGACCTCGCCCAGGGCCGGGCGGAACATGATCAGGTAGCGCGAGAGCACGCTCCACAGGTTGTTGTCCATGCGGAACTCGCGGCACAGGCTCACGTCCATGCCCTGCTGGGAGGCCAGCACGAACAGGTCGCCGCGGCGGATGCGCGGCCAGCCGGACGCCGCAGCCCGCTCGCAGAGGTTGACGAGCCGCAGCCACTTCCTGGGGTAGTCGTCGGCGATCCATGCCAGGGCGTGCTCCACGCGCCTCTCGGGCGTCATGGCAGCGCCGTCGTACAGGCTGGTCTCGATGCCGTCAGCGTTGCGCATGGGCCACCTCCTGGGCGTGGAGGCCGTTGTCGTAGCCAACCTGGTAGATGCCCGTGGCGGCCAGAAGGACGCTCAGGGCGATCAGCACTCCCATGGCCACGGCGAACGAGTCGCGCAGGACGGCGGGGATGTGGTACGCTTTGCGGGGCGCCCTCCGGGGGTGCACCTCCCGGCGCGGCTGACGTTGGTAGCGGCGCCGCGCCGGCATCTCGAACGACCTCATACGCACTCCCTCCTCTGAAGGTACTCGGGGAGCGCCGCGACGCGCACCAGCCGCTTGCGCCCACACTGCATCTGCGGCAGCGGGTCGCGCTGGTCGTGCGCCCACTCCCGCATCTTGTCCCGCGACACCCCGGCGATCTCGGCCGCCCTGTCGATGGTGGCGTACAGGGGCAGCTCCGCCGGCACGGGCCACTCGGCGATCATGCGGCATCCCTCCACTCGACGAGGCAGACGCCGCGATCCGTGCGGACGTAGAAGCCGTTGTCGGAGAGCGCGTCGTGCACGCGGCTTCCCGCGCTCGTGATCACGAGGATCTGGTCGTCCTCCCCGACGCTGGCCACGGCCACGTCGCAGGGGACGCGGGGCTCGCCCTCGGGCGGCTCCTCGCTCTGGGCCTCGGCCATCACCTCCATGGCCTCGGCGATCTTCTCCGGTGTCATTCTTCCTCCTATCTGGGAAAACTCGGAAAGTAACATTGATTTATAGAAATTGGCGCCCGCCCGGGGAATCGAACCCCGACGCCCGGCTTAGGAGGCCGGCGCTCTGTCCGTTGAGCTAGGCGGGCCCTCTCGCTTGAGAACCGAAGACGGAGGGCGGCGGAAAGGAGGCCGCCATGACCCGATACTGGGATTCGACGGACTTTTCCGGTTACGACACGGACCCCGTTTTCATCGGACGCTACTGGGGCGACGTGCTGCGAGACGACGCTTTCGTTGCCCGCGATGGCTTTAAGTCAAGCAGCGAAGCCGCCGACGGCGACGAGGCAGGTGATGCGGGGGAAGAGTAGGCAAGCCAGATAGGAGCAGGAAGGAGTGATGCAACCCGTTCCTGCAACTTGCCGCCCTCCGTATTCGGTTCTCAAGATGCCCCGTGTTGTTAACGTCGCCACGGGTAGCCTGACGGGGCGCCTAGCGCGCGAAGGTGCAGCAGGCCATGCCCAGCGCCACCAGCACGGTGACGCAGATCAGGAACACGGCCGCTACTGCGTTGTTGCTCATTGGATCCTCCTCTCTGGTACAATCACGTCCATGGACCGAGTGCCTATGGACATAGGGGAGTGGATTCCCGAGGACGCCGTGAAGGGCGCCCTCGAAGCCGGCGCCTGGATGGCCGAGCATCCCGAGGCCTTGTTCGAGATGACCGAGCGCGACCGCAAGTGCCGCGCCGCGTATCTCCGGGAGCTCAAGACCGGCAGACCGCCCAAGGTGCCTCCCGAGGGGTACGCCAAGTTCGTCAAGTACGTCGGCCCCACGGTCAGGCGCGACTGGCTCGCCGCCGTTGCCGATCTGGTGCTCAGCCGGCTTGGCCTCTGACGATTCCGATGATCTCCGTCAGATGAAAGCAGATGACGCACAGCTCCACCGAGATGATGGCCAGCAGCACTGACAGCCTCGCCTTGTCCTTCTCGCTCCACAAGTTCCTTCCTCCTTTCTGGTCGAAGATCGCCGTCAGGCGATGGTCTTGCGCTCGTCGCGCTTCGGTGCTTCAGGCGGGTTGCCGGCCGCCCGCGCGATCTCCGACGCGCTCACGAACAGCTTGTCCGGCTCGGTCAGCTTCCGCACGGCCTCGGCGAGCTCCTCGGGCGTCTCGGCCATGATGGCGATCGAGATCATGCTTCCTCCTTTCTGGTTAAAAGTGTTGATGTTTGTTTAATCAACCTTAGCAGGCAAAAAAATTTGCTCTACTGGGACACCCAAAAAGTCACAAACTGCTCGGGCTTGCCCAATGCTCATCGACTCCTGGTTGTCCTCGTAGTTGGCGTAAGTCTGCCGTGTAACGCCCAGATGTTGGGCTACGGATGTCTGCTTCACGCCTTTCTGCTCGCGGAATTCTTTGAGCGTGCCCATATACCTCCTTTCGACGTTCACGATGTTAACTAATCCAACATTGTAATGTCAAGCAAATCACCCTAAAATGTTAAAATAATCTTACAGGAGGTGAGACGATGGCGATTGCCGACAACATAAAGCGATTGCGGCTAAAGAGAGATTGGACGCAGGAGCATTTGGCTGACCTTGTTGGCGTTACCCGATCTACTGTCACGCAGTGGGAGACTGGTTGGTCTCAGCCTCGGATGGGTGCCGTGGAAAAGCTCGCGGCAGCTTTCGGCGTGTCTGTTGCTGACATGGTGGATGATGGGCAGCGTGAGCTTCCCAGAGGCGCCATTCTCCCCAGGAAGTCCAAAGCAGCCTATGCCCCGCTTCTCGGCCGAGTTCACGCAGGCGACCCCCAGGACCCCGATGTGGTGGACGGGCCCATGGTGGAGCTGCCCGAGAGCATCGCCGAGGCTCATCCCCGCGCCTACTTCCTTGAAGTGGAGGGCGACTGCATGGACAGGGTGTACCCGGAGGGCTGTCTGATACTGGTGGACCCCGACCGCGAGCCGCAGAATGGATCCATCGCTGCCGTGAGCATCGACGGCGCTGACTACGTGATGCGCCGGCTGCTGCGCACCTCCAACACCATGGTGCTCGCCCCGGAGTCCTTCAACCCCGAGCACGAGGACATAGTGATAACCGCCGCGAGCGGAAAGACGGTTGAGCTGGCAGGCACTGTCGTCTGGTACCAGCCTTCGCGAGAAATGGAGTAATGCTATGGGTCTGCTCGGAATGCTCAAAAAGGGGCTCAGCCGATCTGTCCCAACCATAGCAGAAATTGCTAGTGGTGAACGAGTCAAGCAGGAGGAGGCTTACAACGCATGGGTAGAGGAGGCGGAACGGCAGCACCGCTTGATTCAGGAGAAAACACGACCACCGTTTATTGATTCCCCCTGCGGGCCGTTCGGGTTCTATCCGTTTCCTGCTGGTCAGTATGTCTGCTTGGCTAGCTTGCGATACGACTCGAAAACAGGCGAAGTTTACGAGGACAGCAGATCTTACTATGCTAACAGAGTGGCAGTCGAGTTGTTTCTCAACGATTTGTGTTACGCGGAGAGTCTTCTCGACGGGTCTAAGTTGGGTCTTCCATCGCTCCCTGCGCTGCGCACCGATGCGGCGAGGTTTGTTGCGCTCGACGATCTCGTTGGCAGGATTCCACCTAACACCATAAGCATGAGTATTGCACCGCTCACGCCGACGGGAAAGAAGCCGCGTTATATTTCATCGGCAAGATTCTCGTCCTATCTGATACCAGATTACGATGACCCAAACTGTTATAGGGGGTTTGGAGAAAAAGGATCGGGCGGTACTTTCTGGTATCTGGAGAACGGGAGTATCGGAAAAGCCGAGATTGACTACTGGGATGGCACCGTTCATTTTCGGGTTAAATTCAAGACCGTTGCGGGTAACCTGGTTGTCAGCAACATCTCCTATAGCGACACTATTGGCGTTGATCCGATCGCGATTTACCGCTCTTAAGTTTTGTGCTGGCCCGCGAGGGAAATTGGGTAGGGAGGTTTTATGGCAGAACGAGTGGATCCGTCCTGGCAGCTCTGGTACGACATATACGACCTGGTCAATGATGATGACGAGATTGCGCAGGAGGAAATTGACTGCATCATGGATCAGGCGGAAGGGTATCGCTTTCAGATGCGGTGCTGCGGATGCGAGTATATATTGCAGGAGCGCAACGAATCAGGTTTGAGGAAGCTCATGGGCTGGATAGGGAGCTTCGTCACCACGTCGAACGCCAGCAGCGTGGACATCTCCACCGTCAGCATGTCTTCCGCCGAGGCATCGAGCAGGCTCTCCCTGAGCCAGACCATCGCAGCCGTATGGTCCCTTCCCGATGCGGCTATCTCCGACGAGCAAAGAGCGGAATTATCGAAATTGCTATCGGAACTTGAGAAGAGCGAGGGCAAGGGCAAGCAGAAGGTGCTGGAGGTCGCAAAGCGTATAGGCAACTTTCTGTTTGATAAGTGCATCGAGGCTGTTCCGTCCGTCATGCCTGCGGTGATCCAGGCCATTCAGCAGGCGTCGTGATGGGGCTCGGCTATTGGCTGGCTACTTTAGGAACATGAGGATGAACAGTGCCGAGCCCACCAGCCCCAGCACTCCTCCGATGATCTCCCCGACGATAAACCTCAACATGGTCTCCTCCTGTCTGTTGCAGCCATGGTAATGGAGAGGTCGCCGGCGCGAAGGTAGGCGAGGAAAGCGAAGCGGAACATAAAGGCAACATCGCCCATAGGAGCGTTGCGCATAATTGAAAACGAACAGAAAGGAAGAAAGACATGAAGGCATTCGGAAAGATCGGCGCGGCCGCGTTCGCCGCCGCCCTGGCAGCGTCCATGGCTGGATGCGCGGGAGGGGAGGCGCCCGAGGAGAAGGCGGCCCAGCCCGAGGCGCAGCAGCAGGCCCAGGCTGAGCCGCAGCAGGGGGCCGAGCCAGCCGCAGACGCCGGAAGCGGCGCGGCCGCGCAGAAGGACTTCGACGGTTCGGCCTATTCCGATACCGGCGAGGGCACGATGTACCTCGCCACCGCCGGCGGGACGAGCGAGGGCGGCAACGTGCCCCAGATCGCCGGCGGCGGCACGCTGTCCATCGACGTGGTGACAGAGGGCATGGATGGCTCGGTGTGCACGGTGTACGTGGACGGCGTCGAGAACAGCACCGTGAACGCCGGGGAGATGAGCCAGAACGGCATCGTCGTCGGCGAGAGTGCCACGGAGCCCGGCGTCCACACCGTGGAGCTCGTGAAGATGGACGGCGACGCGCCGGCCATCTACAAGGTCGCCCAGTACGAGGCCGTGTAGCGCCCGGCACCGCGGCGCCGGCTTGCGAGGGAGATGGAGTAGAAGCATGAATAAACCCAAGTACGCGCCGCACTCCATGGTGATGTACAAGGTAACTGTGAACCACCGAGGCGACCCAGAAAACCTTTTCAGCGTGAACGACGTCAACGGCAAGACCCTCGCCGAGCTTTTTGCGATGTTCTGCGATAGCGTCCAAGGGGACTTCATCACGCAGGAGAACTCCCTGAAACATGTTATTGTCAAGAGCAGTAGAACGCTTCCAGGACGCGCTGCCGCCTTGGCCTACCTCGCTTCCGGATCGTCCGGGGAGAACTTTGAGGTGTTCAACACGGCTTCCGCCATGAAGGAGAGCGAGTTCGACAGCACGCGCGCAACCTTGGTGGAATCTCGATGCCTTATCGCCTGCGATTACGGAGACGGTTACGCGCTCATGTGCGTCGAGCATTCCACCAACGCCGCAGGCGATACCGCACTTTTCACCCCGTTCAGGCGTTACCTGAGAATCATCGACGAGGAGGCCGTCATTGAATTCGAGCCCGTCACGGAGCGGGAGGCGCTCGAAGCGTTTACGGCGGTGGACAGCATCGTCGTCAAGAAATATCTTGAGTCGAAGGACATAACTGACACCCTCGTTCGCGAGGGAGACTGCGTGACGCTATCCTTGACCCATAAGCGGCGCAATCCGTTCAACAAGGGAATCGTGCATGAGCTCATGTGCGACAGGGGAAGAGCCGCCACGCTGTTCGGTCTGACTGGGGACATCTTCAATTCGGACTCTACGACTATCACGGTCAACATGAAGGGAGCGAACGGGAGAAAGGGAAAGTTCGTCATCGGAGGCAATGCGACGTCCAAAGTGCGGGAGGTGCTCAACGACAATGGTGCGCCCCCTTTGAGCGACGGGGATTTTATTCAAAGATGTGACGATCGATGCGCCCTCGCCGCTGAAAGACTTGGTACAATGTTCATGGATTAAGATAGAACATAAGTTCGCTATTAGGAGGAAGCTATGGGCAAGGCAAGTCTCTCATCGATCGCCCGCGCGTACTTCGACACCCTTCATGTCGGAACATCCGGCAAGACGAGATTCGCGGACGTTTTTCTGCAGATCCTGCTACCGTTGCTGGTGGGAGCCGCCCTGTTCTGCTCGGCCGCTCTCACTGAGGGAAACGGACTCGTCCCGTTCGTTGTGGGAGCGTTCTCTGACATAACCGCAGCCCTGTCCATCATTTCGGCACTGCTGTGCGCGCTGGCAATCATGGTGTTCCAGCTGCGTATTCAAATGGCCGCCGACGACATGGAAGCGGTAGCCACGAAACAGGAAACGCAGTTGGTGGACGAGCTCTTCTCGGACGTACTTTGGGCGGTCGTGTGCGGCTTCGCGGCCGTGGTTCTCATGATAGTGGCCGGATCGCTCGGCTCCGATACGGTGGCAGCCTGGGTCTTGGCGGCGGTCTCCCTGGCGGTGTTGCTGAACTTCTGTGCCGTCACGTGCATGTGCCTGAAGAGAATGAGCGTCGCGTACAGCGTCGTGTCCAGGTCATGGACAAGGCGTGCCAAGCGCAACCGGGCAAGCGGAGTAAAAGAGTAGCGAGTTGTAAGAGAAGGAGCCCCGCTGAATCTTGGCGGATGGCGCGGGGCTCGAAGCAATACCGACCGATGAACGGAAGGCAGGTGCATTGTACCATGTCCGTGAGGAGGCTGGACAGCGGGCTGTGGGTCGCGGACGTGACCATGGGACGGCGCCTGGACGGCACGCGCGATCGGCGCACCAGGCAGTGCCGCACCAAGGCCGAGGCCGAGAGGGCCGAGCGCGCGCTGCTCGTGGAGAAGGAGCGGGCGCGGGGCAAGTCCTACGGCCGCATAACCCTGGCCGAGTTCGTGGAGGACTTCTTCTGGCCCCAGAAGACGCGGCTGAAGGGCTCCACGGTGAAGGGCTACAAGCGCGACCTCGATCTGCGCATCCTGCCGGCCCTCGGCGGCATGGCCATGGAGGACGTGGGGCGCCTCCAGATACAGCGGATGCTCATGCGGTGCCCCACGCGGAAGACCGCCACCAACGCCCGCGAGACGCTGTCCTCGGTCATGTCCCTGGCCGTGGAGATGGGCGTGGTCTCCGTCAACCCCGCCGGCTTCCGCTACGAGTACCCCGCCGCATCGGAGCGCGACCCCGAGGCCCTGGGGGTGTGGCTCACCAGCTTCGAGCAGATAGGCCGCGTGGTGGACTGGGTGCGCCGCGACTGGGCGGGGACGCCCGAGGAGCGCATGGTGGTGCTCGGGCTGCTGTTCGGCCTGCGCAAGGGCGAGGTGCTGGGCCTGGACGCCGCCGATGTGGACATCGCGGGCCGCAGGATCGGCATTCGGCGCGCCTACACCGAGGGCGAGCACGGCCCGGAGCTGGGGCCGCCGAAGACCCCCAAGGCCGTACGCGACGTGCCCATGATGCGCAGGGCGCGCGAGATCATGGAGGGGTGGGATCTTCCCGAAGGCCCCGTGGTGCGCGGCCTGAACGGCGGCAGGATGAACCCGTCCACCGCCAGGGGCCGGCTGCAGAAGGTGTTCGGTGACGGCGCGAAGTTCGACGACGGGACGCCCGTGCCGCGCATGACGCAGTTCTCCATGCGCCACAGCTTCGGCACGAGCTGCATCACCGCCGGCATCGAGGTGTCCAAGCTCTCCCGCTGGATGGGCCACGTGGACGTGACCACGACGCTCAACCGCTACGTGAAGCACCGGATAGCCGACCTCTACGAGGACGCCGACATCATCGACGCGGCCCTCGGGTAGGGCATGGAGGGCGCGTGAAGATGGCAGATGTGGCAGACTGAAAGGGAGTTTCCCCAGGTAGATGATGAGTGCGCGGTGGGTTCAAATCCCTCCGCGACCACCATGAATTGAAGCAGAAAGCCCCGGGTTGCCTGGGGCTTTCTTGTTTGCCCTGGCATTCCCCTCGCCCTTGGGACGCCAGTGCGGTCGAGGATGCGACTCCATGACGGTCGGCGCGAGGAACGAAACGGGACATTCCCGCGTCATTTTTACGGTCGTGATCTTGCATGATGTCATCGTTTCCGAAAGTCAGGAGAAGCGATGGCAATCAACAAGACGAAATGGGGTGCTCTGGCCTGCGGGCTGTGCTGCGCGTTGTGCGTGGCCCTCTACTTGGCCAGCGTGCGCGGGGAGGTGGACGCGGCCCGAGCCGAGGCGCTTGAGCGCTACGGGGGCGATCAGGTGGAAGTGTGCGTGGCCAAGCGCGACTTGGCGGCGGGCGAGGTGGTGGACGCCTCGGCCGTCGTCACGAAGATGTGGGTGGCCGATCTTCTGCCCGACACTGCCGTGACTGATTCCTCCCAAATCATCGGTAAACGTCTGGGTTCGAACGTCATCAAGGGGGAAGTCCTCTGCTTCCGGCGCACCGAGGTGTCCGACTCCGAACTGGCGGTGCCTGCGGGCATGGCCGCCATCAGCGTGCCGGCGCGGCCCGTGCAGGCCGTGGGTGGTTCGGTGGAGCCGGGTATGGAAGTGGACGTGTACGCCACGGGCCCTGTGTCCACGATCAAGTTGGTGGGCGGCGCTCTGGTGCTGGCCACGAGCGCTGCGTCCGAATCGGGGGCGACGGCGGAGTGGGTTACGTTAGCCGTCGAGCCCGAGCGGGTGCAGGAGGTCGTGGCGGCGGCGCAGAACTTGGAACTTTATTTCGCGCTGCCGGCTTTAGGCGGCAGCACGCTATCGGACGGTTCGACGGGAGGGGAGGTTCGCGATTCGGCGCCTCAGGGGCAGGAGGCGGCAGAGCCGTTGGCTTCGGCGGAGACGCCTGTGGAGGGCCCCGCTGCCGAGACGCCTTCCGCTTCTGGGCAACCAGCGGCGCCTGAGAGAGGAGCGACGGGGGAAGGAGCGAACCTATGACGAAGCGCAAGCGTTACTTGCTCTGCGGCCACGGCGAGAGTCTGCCGATGGCGGAAGACGGCGCAACCTCGCTTTCTTCGGTGTTGGAGGAGCTGGCTGTGGAAGTGTGCGCCGAGGCGGTTTCGGCTCGTCGGCGCGTCAACGAGGAGCATTTCGATTTCGTGTGGGTGTCGTGCTGCGAAGGGGCAGAGCCCATTAATCTCGCTGCGGCCTGCAAGCGCGACAGTCCGCAGACGGCCGTCTATCTTGTGACGGCGGATCGCACGGGATCGGTGACCTCCCGGGCTCAGGCCGCCGAGCTGGACGGCATCGTGTCCCCCGCGGAGCTGGGGGAGCATTTGCTGAAAGAAGCTGCGCGCAACATCGATGGCGACAGGGGCGATGGGGAATCCGTCGCGCTGGCGCTACCCGACTCCGAAGGCGTCCGGCAGGCTCTCTCGGCGGCGGAGGCGCCGGAAGAGAATCACGCGGGCTTTCTGCTGACGGTGGTGAGTGGGAGCGGCGGTGCGGGCAAGAGCACGGTGGCGACCCTTACGGCCCTTCTCGGGGCTCGGCGCGGCCTGCGCACGGCGTTGCTCGACGCCGATCTACAGTTTGGGGATCTCGCGGCCCTGATGGGAGGCGCTCCGTCGGTGCCGGCTGAAGAAGTTGCGAGAACGGGAGCAGTGCCCGACGAGCTGAGTGGGGCGCCGCTGGTGCTCGTCAGCGCCCCGCGGGCACTGGAGCGCTCGGAGGTCGTAGCGGCCTCCATGGGATCGGTCGTCGACGTCCTCGTCGCCTCCTTCGATTTCGTGATCGCGAACACGGGAGGCGGCTGGGACGACGTGCATCTCCTTCTGCTGGAACGAGCTGCCGCCTCCCTGTTCCTCGTCGACCAGCGCGCTTCTTCGGTGCGTGCCTGCCGCCACGCCCTCGATTTGTGCCTGCGCTGCGGCATTGCAACGGGATCGTTTCTGCTCGCCGTGAACCGCTGCACGCGTCATGCGCCCTTCACGTCCATCGACGTGTCCAGTGCGTTGGATGGGGCCCATGTAGCGGAGCTGGCCGACGGCGGTCGCGAAGTGGAGGAGCTGCTCGGCGCGGGCATGGCGCAGAGCCTGGTAGAAGCTTCGAGCCCTTTGTGCATAAGCATTGAGGGTGTTCTCGACGAGCTGCTGCCCTTGGCTTCTCGTCCTGCAAGTGCGGGGGTGCAGGCTCCTCTCGCCCGCATCGGCTTGGCGCCCAAGGCAGACGCGGGGTTGCGGGGCAAGCAGCGCAAACGCAAGGGTCGCGCGAGCCGTCGCGAGGCCGCCTTGGCCAAGGACGCATCGTAAGGAGGTGAGGAAATGTCTCTTCTGGAATGGGTTCGCGTGGCGGAAGACGCCCGCGAGCAGCAAGACGATGAGCGCGTGGCAACGGGGCTCGAGTCCTTGCGGATGGCCGTGGGCGAGCTGGTTCCCCTGGATAGGGTCGCGCTCATCGCCGTCGACAGCCCGGAGCGGGCGCGCAACGAGATCCGGGCCGCCTGCCGGAGGCTCTCGACGCGAGATCCGTGGAAGGCGCTTGCGCCCGCGGTGTTCCGCGACTTGGTGGAGGGCCTGATCAGCACGGTGTTCGGGCTCGGGCCGCTGGAGGATCTGATTGCCGACGAGACGGTGACCGAGATCATGGTCAACGGAACGGACAGCGTGTACATAGAACGCGACGGCCGCCTGTCCCGAGCGAGCGTGAGCTTCGAGAGCGACGAGCAGGTGCGGGCGCTCATCGATCGCATTTTAGGCCCTTTGGGCCGGCGGGTCGACGAATCGTCGCCCATGGCCAGCGCCCGCTTGCCCCAGGGCCATCGCGTCAACGTGGTGCTGCCGCCGCTCTCCCTCAATGGGCCGCTGCTCACCATTCGCGCCTTCACGCGGCGCGTCATGACGCTGGCCGAGCTGAAAGCGAGAGGTTCGTTCGACGAGACGGTAGAGCAGTTTCTCATTTGGGCTGTGGGGTCGCGCCGTTCCATTGCGGTTTCCGGTGGCACGGGCAGCGGCAAGACGACGCTCTTGAACGCCCTTTCCTGCCATATCTCCCACGAGGAGCGCGTCATCACCATCGAGGATGCCGCCGAATTGAAGTTCGACGAGCACCCCCACGTGGTGCGCTTGGAAGCCCGGGCGCCCAATGCCGAGGGCACCGGCGAGGTGACCATACGGGAGTTGGTGGTGAACGCCCTGCGCATGAGGCCCGATCGCATCATCGTGGGCGAATGCCGCTCCGACGAGGCCATCGACATGCTGCAGGCCATGAACACGGGCCACGACGGATCGCTGACGACGCTGCATGCCAACGCCCCGCGCGAGGCGGTGGAGCGCCTGGTGACCATGGTGCGGTTCGCCGTGGAGCTGCCTCCCGATGCCATCGAGGCGCAGATCGGCAACGCTTTAGATCTGATCGTGCAGACGGCGCGCCGTCCTGGGGGCGCCCGCTGCATCTCCGAGATCGCCGAGGTGTCCTTCGACCACGGGCGCCGCCGCTGCGTCGTTCGCACGCTGTACCGGTGGGAAGTGGGCCAGGAAGCGGGCTTTTGGCTGGACTATCCGCAGTGGGTCGACCGGCTGGCTCCCATGGGCCTGGCGGACAGACGGGAGGTGAAGGCATGGATGCGGTCGTTGGACTTGCGGCAGTCGGCGTAGCCTCGTCGGGGGCGGCGGGGTATCTGGTCGCACGGCTTGCGACGGTTCGGCATGAGCGTCTTCGCCGCACCTGGGCCCTTGCGGCCGAAGGCGGTCGGGGAGTCGCCCACCCCGGGCTTGCTTGGCGTTTGCGCCACGGGGTGTCGGGCTTGCGGCCGGTCGCCGAGGCGCTCCTGCGCCGCGAGCCGGTGCGGCGCTATGTCCTGTGGGCGCGGATGGCCTTGGAGCAGCGGGGCTATGCCTCGACGTCCGATGCCTTGCTCTCGCTGGTTCTGGGCGCTTGCCTTGCCTTGCTTGTCGCCGGCTGGGTGGTGGCCGCATCGCCGGTATTCGGGGCGGCGGTGGCGGGGTGCGCCCTGGTGGCGCTCTGCGCTGCGGTGAAAAACGATGCAGAACGGCGCGAGGCCGCCTTGAGAGACGAGATTCCCGATGCGCTGCGCTCGTTGGGCGTGTGCTTTCGGGCGGGGCTCTCCCTCATGCAGACGCTGGAACAGACGGCCTCGGAGATGAAGGGTCCTCTCGGCGAGTTGTTCCTCTCGGCGGCCCTGGTGCTTCAGACGGGGGGCACGGCCTCGGAGGCGCTGGCGCTGTTTCGTCAGCGGGCCGATGTGCCGGAACTCGCTTTCGTGGCCGTTGCCCTGGACGTGCAGCATCAGAGCGGCGGCAGTCTTGCGGCGGTGCTCGATGCGGCCCGGGAGTCGGTGGAAAGCGAGATCGACCTCGCTCGCTCTCTCAAGGTGCAGACGGCTCAGGCCCAGCTGTCAGCGCGCATCGTCACGGCGATGCCGTTCGTGCTTATCGCCCTGTTCTCGCTTATGAGCCCCGGTTTCCTCTCGCCGTTCTTCGAGAGCATGGCGGGTATGGCTCTTCTGGCGGCGGCTTTGGTCATGCAGGTGGCCGGCGTCGTCTTGGTGCATCGGATGCTGGACGCGGGAGGGAGGCGGTTGTGATGGATGTAAGTTGGGTGCAGGGAGCGGCGGCGGTCGTTGCGGTCGGCTCGGCGGCGCTGCTCGGAGGTATGGCCTCGCGCATCGTCGGGGCATGGCGGCGTCGCATCCGTCATCGCGCGGCGGTGGTGGAAGGGTCGTCCGCGCTCCAGGCCGGCCGTGCCGCAGCGGTCGGGGAAGAAGGAGTGGATGCGCGGATAGTCGCCTATGCGGTGGAGCTGTCCCAGCGGGCCCGAAGTCCGCTGTTCCGCTTCCTGTCGCCGTCGTCTCTACGGGAGCGGCCCTTGCCCGAGTGTCGCTTGGCCGCAGCCGGTCTTGGCGGCGCGCTGTCGCCTGCGGGCTATGGGGAGGCGCGAGTGCGCCTGATGCTCGGCGGCGCGGTTCTCGGCGGTGCAGTGGGGCTGACGGCGACGACCGAGCTGGCGGCTCTGCTCGCTGTCATCGGCGCCGCCGCCGGGTGGAGGGCGTTGCCCTGGGCGGTGAAGCGGCGAAGTTGCCGGCGAGCCGAGGCCATGGAATGCGACTTGTCCGAGATGCTCGACGTGGTGGCGCTCGGCATGCGCAGCGGAATGTCCTTCGACCGCAGCCTCGATTTGTACACCGGGTATTTCCGCACGCAGTTGGCCGATGCGTTCCGAAGCGCCCAGCGCCAATGGGCCTGCGGCCTGGCATCGCGGCCGGACGCGCTGCGCGAGGTGGCCGACTCCTACGCTTCCCCGCTGCTCGCCCGGGTGATCGAGAACATTGTGCGCTCCCTGCGCTTCGGCGCGACTATGGCCGACAACTTGGAGGACGCGGCGCGGGAGGCTCGCAGCGGATACAAGGCGCGTCGCCAGGAGGCGGTGGCGAAGGCGCCGGTGAAGATGATGGTTCCCACCGGCGTGCTCATCCTGCCCGCCATGCTCATGCTCGTGCTGGGGCCGGTGCTTCTGGAATTGGCGGGGGGCTTTTGAAGATGAAACGAACGAGAAAGGAAGTGCGACATGAAGAGGCTCGAATCCGTTGTGGGAAAAGTAGCGGGTGCGCGGGAGGCGGTCGATCGGCGCACACGCGCGTGGTGCGCCGCGGTGCGCTCGCGCTTGGCGGACACGCGCGGCCAGGGGACGACCGAGTACGCCATTCTCGTTGGGGTGCTCGTGGTCATTGCCATCATCGCTATCACCCTGTTCCGGCCAAAGCTGCAAGAGCTCTGGGACGCCATCGCCTCGGGAATAAACAGCCTTTAGGAAACGAGCGCGGTCAGGGCACGGTGGAGTACGCCATCGTCACGGCGGCTTTCCTATGCGTGATTGTTGCCGGGGCGGCGCTCTGGCGGGCCTTGTCCCAGGGGCTTTTCGTCGATCACGGGCTCGCCTCGGCGTCGCATCATCTCGCTGGGGCGGCCACGTGGATCGCCGATGTGCTCGTGTTTTAAGGAGGTGCGAGGCAATGAGGCGGATGGGTGCGAGGGCCCGCGATGCGCGCGGCCAGTCGACGGTGGAGGCCGCCGTGGCCCTGCCGGTGGTTTTCCTGCTCGTTCTTCTGCTCGTGCAGCCGGGCATCGTGCTGTACGACCGCATGGTCATGGCCGGTGCGGCGGCCGAGGGCTGCCGGCTTCTGGCGACGAGCGACGGCGATGCGGCGACTTGCGAGGAGTACGTGCGCCGCCGCTTGGGGGCGATCCCGCCCTTCGACGTCTTCCACGTGCATGACTCCGGCTGCACATGGGAGGTGCGCTGCGAGGGCGGTGGTGCGGCGGATGTCGCGCGGGTGACCGTGCGGACGGAGGTGAGACCGCTTCCCCTGCTGGACGGAGGGGCGACGCTGCTCGGGATGGTGAACGAGCGGGGCAACTTAGTGGTGGAGGTGACGGCGACGGCGCCGACGCGCGCCTCGTGGGCTCAGGAATCATTGAATGGCGCGAGCGTCAATGGAGAGGCAGGTGAATGGCACCATGAAGGGTAAGTCGATATTCCGCGACGAGGAGGGCTCGACGACGGCCGGCATGGCCGTGGCGCTGCTCGTCACTCTGTCGCTGCTGTTCTCAGCGGCTCAGGTGTACCGCATCCACGCCGCTGGTGCCGAGGTGCAGGAGGTGGCCGATGCCGCCGCATGCGCGGCCTTAAACCCCGTGGCCGAGTTCATGGTGGCCGCGCGCGTGGCCGATGCCGCCGTGCTGTCGCTCACGCTTCTGGGGGACATTGCGTACGGGGCCGGCGTCGTCGCCCTGTGCGTTCCGCCGGCGGCAGAGTTGGGTAGCCAGCTCGTTTCGGCCGGCCAGAAGGTGCTCAAGGCGCGCGACGCGTTCTCCCAGAAGGCCTGCGAGGGGCTGGAGGCGCTGCAGCGGGCGCTGCCGTTTCTCGCGGCGGCCAACGGTGCGGCGGTGGCGGCGGCCAATGGTGAGGGGAGCGGCTATGCGGCCATGGCCCTGCTGCTGCCCGGCGAGGGATCGTCTATTGCGTCAGGGGCGAGTGCGGTCGAGGAGTCCATGGAGGAGACCGTGGAAGCGGGCGAGGGCGAGCTTGCTGAGGCGGCGTCCCGGGCCGAGGAGGCGGCGCGTGCCGCCGAGGAAGCCCGGGCCCGGGGTTTCGCCCGCGACTGCGGCGACAATCCGTCCTATTGCATGTATGAGCGCGCGGGGCGCCTCGCGGGGCTGAGCGGTGCCGATAACCCTCTGTTCGCCTCGGTGGACAGTTGGTCGTTCTCTGTGCCTCTCGAACGGGCGCGAGCCTATTACCGCGAACGGCTGTTGAGCGAGCGTCCTGCCTCGGACTCTGCCGAGGAGCAGGCCCGCAGCGCCCTGCGCAAGCGATTCTACGCCTACGCCATAAGCGAGCTGCGCGAGGCCTTCGTCCACGAGACGGCCGACGGCTTCTCAGCGTCGTTCCCCCGCTTTCCGCGGAACATCGAGCAGATGCGGGCCACGCGGCTGTATACCGAGCCCGTCTATCCGGTGACCGTCGATGGAGAGCTGCCGGTGATGCATGCCTGGGACGGCTGCCCGGAGGCGGGGCTCGTGGACTATTACGGGTCGGCCGAGGAGTGGGAGTCCGGTTCCTTCGAAACCTGCCCTGCCTGCAAGTTCACAGCGAGCGCCTTAGGATCGGTGGCCTCGGCCTCTACCTCCATCGACAATGGGTTCGAGTACCACTACGACGCCGTCGCCCAGGCTGCTGCCGACTACCAGAAGGCGAGAGCGGATGCTGAGCCGCTGAGTCGCGCGGCGAAGGGCAAGGCGGAGGGCCTTTTGGACGAGGTTCTGGCCGCGCTCGGCGATGCGGGCGCCTTCCGCATCAAAGCGGATCCTCCCGGAGCGGCGGGGTGCATCGCCTTCGTCGTCTCGACGGGAACGTCGGAGCCGACCGCCTTCGAGAGCGCTTTTGCGCCCTCAAGCACGCTGGGCGCTCGGGCCGCGGTGTCGGCGGCGACGCTCATCCGGGACGAGAGCACGGAGGCGTCGGTGATAGGCGACTTGCTCGACGATCTGTCGGGGTCGGGCTCTGCGCTCTCCGGCGTCGGCGGTTTGGTGCTGGACGGATGGGCCGGCGCCCTGGAGGCCTATAGCAGCGGCACCGAAGGGTTGGAGAACGGCGTGGCGGCCGTGCTTTCGGGCATACCGCTCGCCGGCTCGACGGGATTGGGAGAGTGGGCCGCCAATGGCCTTCGCGAAGGGCTCGAGGCGGTGGGCCTCGAGCCGGCCGACACGGCTCCCCTCAAGCCAGTTCTTGCCGGTACGGAAGCCGTGGCGCGCGCTGGCGGCGGCGACTGGTCAGCCCGGTACCTCTCTCTGCGCGAGCAGGCATTGGCGCGCCCCGAGGCCTCCAGCGATGCCCTCGGTTTGCTAGCGGAGCGGGTGAGCGACGAGGCCTATCAGCGCTTGGCCTCCCTGGAGATCACCCTTGCGGTTGTCGAGATTCCTCTGACAGGGGTCTCGGTTCCGTTGACGGTGACCCTCCCCGCCACCTTGGCCGAAGGAGCGACCGGACTTGTCGATGGCGCTTTCGCAGCCCTGCGCAGCATCGTCGGCGCTCCGACGTATCTCGAGAGATGGGAGTGAGCTATGGACGTTCTGCGAAAGGAGCGCGGGGATGCGGGCCAGGCTACCGTCGAGCTGGCTGTCGTCCTTCCCGTGGCCATTGTGCTCGCCGTCATCGTCGTGAACGCGCTGTCGTTTTTCGAGGCATGCGCGGCTTTTGACCAGCTGGCCCGTCAAGCCATCTGCGCCTATGCTCCGTCGCCCGATGCGGGCCAGGGGCCGGCCGAGGTGGCCGCTCTTGTGGAAAGCGAGCTGGAGGAGGCTTTGGGTACTTCCAACCTGGCAATCGAGGTAACGGTTCAGGGGCGGGCAGGCTCCTATCAGCGCTATTGCGGACGTCTCTCCTTTGCCCCTACGCTTTTCGGGCTGGGGCTTAAAGACGAGGTGTTCGGTGTCTCTCTTCCGAGGCTCGTCCACGAGGTCGATCTGACGGTGGACGCCTATCGGCCGGGGGTGCTGCTCTGATGGGTGCCGGGAAGACATGGCGCCGTCGATTCGGGTGCGCCCTCGCGCTTGTCCTGGCCCCCCTGCTCGCTCTGGCTTTGGGGCAACCGATGGGGGAGGCCATGCTGCCCGGGGCGCCAGGGGAGCTTGAGCCCGACGTCGGTCTGCGCGCGGCGTGGGAGGCCCCCAACTGGTTCGCCGAGGAAGTGGTTGATGTGAACGGTCGCGAGGAGCTGCGGGCCAATGACGACTGGTCGGTGGTCTCCTTCGTTGAGGAGGGGGACGGCCTGCCCGATCGCCTCGTTGGCGAGCTGGAGGGACGCGGGTGGGCACTGGTGGCCAGTGGCCAAGAAGGAGTATGGACGGGAGTCAAGGAAGGAGGGCGGTGCTCATGGCTCGCACTCAGCTGCACATGGGTGGGCGACGTGCTATGCGTGGTCCTTCAAGTAAATGCGCCGATGGGATGAGGGGAGACGCAAAAACGGCGTTTGCGCGCCTTTGCACGGTAAGGGATGGCGATCGGGCCCCGTTCGAGGGCCGATGGGTGGTAGCCTCAAGCCCGCTTCTGCGGTTGCGCGGATTGGCGGGACGCAGGCCGGATTCTACGGTCATGGGGTTCCCGCGCTGTCGCGATGTGCACACGCTGACGATGCGGCATCCTCTGGACGTTGCCTTTCTCGACAGGAGGGGCCGGGTGATAGCGGTTCATCGTCTCGTGCTGCCGGGGGCGCGCTTGCGTTGCGGTCGAGCCTGGGCGGTAGTGGAGCGCTTTGCCCGGCCGGGGCCCTGGTTCGTCCGAGGCGATGTGTGCCTGCTCCCCGATGCTCCGCGACGCAGAAAGCCGAGGGCGCCCGCTCTCGCAAGAACTCAGGCCGCTCCGGAAACGTCGGGCGGCAGAGGAGCGGTTAAGAACGAAACCAAGAGAAGGAGACATCGATGAAAATCTGCCCAGTTTGCGAGAGCACCCTGTTCGATGACATGGATACGTGCTTCGGGTGCCTGTACCGTTTCGGCAGCGATCCGGCTCTCGAGGCGGCCCGCTCTGCGAAGGCAGTGCCCTGGCCCGTAGATGGAGGGGAAGGGGAGTGCGCTGCCAGCAGAGGCGGCGAAGGCGGTTCTGCCGCCCCCACCGCCCAGGAGATGAGCGTTCCTGGCTGGCGTCTGCGCGTGCGCTCCGAGGGGCTTCAGCCCCGGGGGAGTTCGCTTACCATAGAGATCGAGCCCGTCTAGCGGGTCATCTCCTTGAAGAGACGATCGGCCTCGGCTGAGAGGTGCTCCTCGATGGCCAGGTAGGCATCGAGGAGGCGGTTTCCGTCCTCGGTGAGCGTGGAGCCGTGAGCCCCGTCGCGCAGGAGGAGCTGCACGTCGAGTGTCTCCTCAGTGTCTTTGATGATGCGCCAGGCCTTGCTGTAGGCCATGCGCATGCCCTTGGCGGCCGCGTTGAGGGAGCCCATCTCGCGCACGCCCAGGCAGAGCTTGGCGATGCCCGGTCCGAAGGCGGACTTGTTCTCGGAAGAGGGGTTCGCCACGGTGAGGCGGACGGTGGTGGAGAGGTTCTTCAACTGGCCCATGATGGCATCGCTTCCGTTCCCGGGAGGCCTAGCGGGTGAGGAACGCCTCGGCGGCGTCCTCGATGGCCTCGACGTCGTTGTCGATAACTTCGGTGAATCGTACTTGCATTGTATCCAGGTTGGCAAGTCCGGCGGGGATGTGATGCTTGTCCGTTTCCTCGGCGATGAGCTTGTTCAGCTCGCAACCGGTGAGCGCGGCCACGTCCGCGGGCAACTCGCCAGAAGGCTCGATGCCGTGAATCGCCCGGTAGACGTTGTTGCCGAATTTTGCCCAGTGGGCCGTGGAGGCGATGAGGACGGGGTTCTCGCCGCGCAGGTTCTGAGCGGCGGCGTAGGCCACAGCGGTGTGGGGATCCAGCAGGTAGTCGTGGGCGTCGAGCACTTCGCGGATGGTGGCGAGACAGGTGGCGTTGTCCACGGAATCGGCGCTGAAGTTCTCCCGCACGCGGCGGAACGTCTCGGCGTCTACGCGGAAGCAACGGGCGTCGGCCAGATCGGCCATCCACTGGCGAATAGCCTCGCCATTGCGGCCCGTGAGCTCGAAGAGCTGGCGCTCGAGGTTGGAGGAGACGAGAATGTCCATCGAGGGAGAGGAGGTAAGAATGAACTCGCGGTCGGAGATGTCGTAGGTGCCGGTGTTGATGAAGTCGGTGAGCACGCGGTTGTCGTTGCTGGCGCACAGCAGCCGTTCGATGGGCACCCCGATTTGCTTGGCGTACCAAGCGGCCAGGATGTTACCGAAGTTGCCCGTGGGAACGCACACGTCGATGGGGCATCCGGCTTCGATCTTGCCCGCCGCCACGAGTTCGGCATAGCTGGAGATGTAATAGACCACCTGAGGCAGCAGCCGCCCCCAGTTGATGGAGTTGGCGCTGGAAAGGGCGATGCGGTACTCGTCCAGCAACTTCTCGGCGAACTTCTCGTCGGCAAAGGCGTGCTTGACGCCGGTCTGGCAGTCGTCGAAATTGCCGCGCACGGCCCACACCTGCACGTTGTCTCCGGTGGTGGTGACCATCTGCTTGCGCTGGATGTCGCTCACGCCGCCATCGGGGAACAGCACCCCGATGGAAACGCCGTCTACGCCCTTGAAACCCTCCAGGGCGGCCTTGCCGGTGTCGCCGGAGGTGGCCACGAGGATCATGAACTCGTGATCGAGCGTCCCCTCCTCGCGCAGCTTCTCGGCGCTGGCCGAGAAGAAGTGGGGCAGGCACTGCAGGGCCATGTCCTTGAAGGCACTCGTCGGCCCGTGCCACAGCTCCAGGATGTGGGTGCTCTCGTCCAGTGAGGTAATAGGGCAGATGGCCTCATCGTCGAAATTGTCGCCATAGGCGCGGCCCATGAGCTCGTCGATGGCCTCGTCGGGCAGGTCGACGTTGAACGCCTTGTAGATGGCGGCCGCCCGCTGGGCATAGGGGAGACGCGCCAGAGCGCAGATCTCGTCAAGACTCAGCGTCGGCAGCTCTTCGGGAACGTAGAGACCGCCGCCTTGGGCCAGGCCGTTGATGACGGCTTGGGTGAAAGGCACCGGCTCGCCGGCTGCTCCACGCGTGTCCACGTACAGGTTCTGGCCGAACGAGGCGGCCCGATCGATGCGTTGCGCCATGAATCATCCTTTTTCAAAGAGGTCAGATGGGATAAAGGATACCACGTCGCCCGCCCTTTGGCGGGGCGTTTCAGGCGGACTGTGCGAGTTTCGCGCTCACGTGACAAAGTATGAAAAAGCAAACTTTTAGGGTTTACATAGTCTAACTTTTGGCTATAATACAATGTTGCATGCAGCTAACATTGATTGGAGTCATCATGAGCAATGCGATGGTTATGGAGAGCGCCGTCTGCCGGGCCAGCAGCGCGGGCGCGTCGTGCCAGCCGATGCCGCTGACGTTCCTGCGTCGCGGCGATACCGCTCAAGTTGTCCGCGTGCGGGGAAAGGGCGATGTGCACCATCATCTCGAGAACCTCGGGTTCGTCGAGGGAACGAAGGTGTCCGTCGTTTCCGAGCAGGCAGGAAACTTCATCGTGGAGATTAAGGGCGCGAGTGTGGCGCTCGATAAATCGGTGGCCGCGAAGATCATCGTTTCATAAGAAGGCACGCCCGTCGCGCGCCCGCAAAGATGGGCGTCAAGAGGCGTTCGTGTCGTCGCGCGATCGCAATGACGGACGCCGCGGGGCGCCTGCGTTGTCGTGCCGACCCAATCAACCGGAATCGCCGAGAGGACAGAAAGGAAGAACATGGCTGAGGACAAGACCCTGCGCGATGTGCCCGTGGGGCAATCGGCGACGGTGCGCCGCCTGGTGGGCGAGGGCGCCATCAAGCGCCGCATCATGGATATGGGCATCACCAAGGGCACCGATATCTACGTGCGCAAGGTGGCGCCTTTGGGAGATCCCATCGAGGTGACTGTCCGCGGGTTCGAGTTGTCGCTTCGCAAGAACGAGGCGCAAAACGTGCTCGTATCCTAGGGGAGCCGCACCTCCCCTGCGCCCGAGGGCGCATTTTTTCTCCCCTCTAGTTAGTTTTATCTAACTTCTGTCTTCGCCGCGGCGCGCATTGGGAGGCGCGAGAAGGGCCCGGCGAACAACGTTTTTTGGAGAAGGAAAGGCTGATCATGGCTATCAACATTGCCCTTGCCGGCAACCCCAATTGCGGCAAGACGACCATGTTCAACGATCTGACCGGCGCGAACCAGTACGTGGGAAACTGGCCCGGAGTGACCGTTGAGAAGAAGGAGGGCCGCTACCGCGCCGATAAGGAGGTGGTCGTCACCGACCTGCCCGGCGTGTACTCGCTCTCGCCCTACACCCCCGAGGAGATCGTCACCCGCGACTACCTCATGAGCGGCAAACCGGACGCGGTCATCAACCTGGTGGACGCGACGAACCTCGAGCGCAACCTCTACCTCACCACCCAGATCATCGATCTGGGCATTCCCGTGGTCGTGGCCCTCAATATGATGGATCTCGTGGAGAAAAACGGCGATAAGATCGACGTCGATGCCCTTGCCAAGCGCTTGGGCTGCCCGGTGGTGCCGACCTCGGCGCTCAAGGGCCGCGGCATGGAGGAGGTCGTGAAGGCCGCCATCGAGGCGGGCAAGAAGGGCGCCGCCCCTGCGACCACCCTGCGCTTCACCAACGAGGTGGAAGAGGCCTTAGCCCAGGTCATCGACGTGGCCGGCGCGGCCATCAAGGGCCGCCATGCTCGCTGGTACGCCATCAAACTCCTGGAAGGCGAGCAGCTCACCATCGACGCGCTGAACCTGCCGGCCGCCGCGCTCTCGAAGATCGCCGCCATCCGCGAGCGTCTGGAAGATGCGGAGGACGACGACGCCGAGTCCATCATCACCAACGAGCGTTACGACAATATCACGGAGGTTTGTGACGCCTGCGTGAGGAAGTCCCCGAAGACCATGACCACCACCCAGAAGATCGACCGCGTGGTCACCAACCGCATCCTGGGCATCCCGATCTTCATCGTCATCATGTTCCTCGTGTACTACATCTCGGTGTCCACCGTGGGCACCATCGTGACCGACTGGGCCAACGACGGCCTGTTTGGCGACGGCTGGCTCTACACCGGCACCGAACAGTACGAGGCCGCCGTCGAGGAGTTCGAGGGCATCCTCGAGACCGACGAGGGCGTGGCTGCCTTCGAAGCCGGCGAGTTGGAGGAGCCCGATCCAGCCGACTACGGCTTCTACCACGTGGGCGTGCCCGTCGTGGTGGGCGGCTGGCTTGAATCCATCGGCGCCGCTCCCTGGGTGCAGTCGCTCGTGCTGGACGGCATCATCGCCGGCGTGGGCGCCGTCATCGGCTTCATCCCGCAGCTGATCGTGCTGTTCATCCTGCTCGGTTTCTTGGAGGGTTGCGGATACATGGCCCGCGTCGCCTTCATCATGGACCGCGTGTTCCGCCGCTTCGGTCTGTCCGGCAAATCCTTCATCCCAATGCTCATTGCCTCCGGTTGCGGTGTGCCCGCGGTCATGGCCACCAAGACCATCGAGAACGAGAAGGATCGCCGCATGACCATCATGACGACGACTATGATCCCCTGCGGCGCCAAGCTGCCCATCATCGCGCTCGTCTTCGGCGCCCTTGCCGGCGGCGACTACGAGGCAACCTGGTGGGTCGCGCCCGTTTTCTACTTCCTGGGGCTGTTCGCCATCATCCTGTCCTGCATCATCCTGAAGAAGTTCCGCGCCTTCTCCGGCGAGGTGGCCCCCTTCATCATGGAGCTTCCCCAATACCATCTGCCCACGGTGAAGAACGTGCTGCTTTCCATGTGGGAGCGCGTGCGCAGCTACGTGGTGAAAGCCGGTACCATCATCTTCCTGTCCTCTATGGTCATCTGGTTCCTGCTGAACTTCGGCTTCTACGAGGGCTCCTTCGGCCTGCTCGACCCCGAGGTTGACGACTATATCCAGTACAGCCTCATGGCTGGCCTCGGCAACCTGCTCGCCTGGATCTTCGCGCCGCTCGGCTTCGGCAACTGGGAATCTACCGTCACCTCCATCACGGGTCTTGTGGCCAAGGAGAACGTCGTGGCCACCGTGGGCGTCATCACGAGCCTCGGCGAGGAAATCGGCGAGACCGACCCGTCGCTGTGGGCCTCGTTTGCCGCCATGCTCGGCGGCAGCTCGGCGGCCATCATGGCCTTCTGCGCCTTCAATCTTTTGTGTGCGCCGTGCTTCGCGGCCATCGGCACTATCCGTCGCCAGATGATGTCGGCGAAGTGGACCTGGGCCGCCATCGGCTACATGTGCGCCTTCGCCTGGTGCGTGGGCCTCATGATCTATCAGTTCGGCGGCCTTATCGCCGGTGAGATCGCCTTCGGCCCGTTCACGGCGCTGGCTGTCGTGGTGGCCGCGGGCATGCTGTACCTGCTGTTCCGCCCGGCCGCCAAGCCCAAGGGCGCGGGCAGGCTGGAAGCGGCGAGCAAGAACGCCTAAGTTGTAAGGAAGCACCATGCAAGAGCTCAGCCTCAATTTCCCCACCGTCGTCATCCTTCTGGTCATCCTGGCCCTGGCGGTGCTCGCCATCCGGCGCATGACGCGCCGCGGCCTGTGCGACTGCGGCGACCACTGCGGCGATGGAGAAGGGGGCTGCGCCGGCTGCTCCCACTGCGCTTCGGCCGTTCGACCGACCGTTTCAAGCCGCATCAACGGCACGGGTGCCGGTGACGAGATGCCGCCGTGCTGCCAGGCAGCCGAGGCTATGGCCCAAGCCGCCGCCAAGGCCGTGGGGGATCAGGCCCCGCGCCGTCCGTAACCGTTTGGCGAAGACAATGTGAAAGAGGCTCGGAAGTTTCGGCTCCGAGCCTCTTTTTTCTTCGCGCGCCGTGCTATGATGATCTGACTTGTTCGATAAGGAGATTGCTGTGGTGAAAACGTCCATGTCCCACGAGGATTACCTCGAGGCCATCGTCATGCTGGGCGGCACGACCGACGCGCCCGTGCGCTCGGTGGATGTGGCCAACAAGCTGGGCGTTTCCAAAGCGTCGGTGAACAAGGCCATCTCCGCTCTGAAGGAGCAGGAGCTGGTCGTGCAACCGCACTACGGCGACATCACGCTGACCGAGGCGGGCTACGCCTACGGTCGGTCGGTGCTCGACCGCCATCGCATGCTCTTCGACTTTCTGACCAAGGCCTTGGGGATCGAACCCGAGGTGGCGGAAGTCGAGGCCTGCCAGATGGAACACGCCATCAGCGATGCCTCCTTCGAGAAATGGGGCGCGTTCGTCCGTAGCCTCGACTTGTGAGCAAGGGGCGCCTCGGCGCCTGACCGATAATCTACCCGCTTTCGACTGACTACCCGCACCAGAAACGAACCCCGGCAGCGAAAGGACGAGCGAATCCCCGTGCCACGACAGGCGAATATCGTTTCCTTCGACACAGCGCGACGCGTTGCGTCGGATCGTCGTGCGCGCCAGACGCCGCCTGTGCGCGCCCATGCCGGCCGCTTCGCCGATGACCCGGATTTCGAGGTGCGCGTGACCGGTCGAGCCGCAAGCGCCGGGCGCTCTTCGGCCCGGTCGTTCGCCGCGCCGGCATCCGGTTCTCGCTACGCGCCCCTTTCCATGAGCGACGCCCACCGCGGGCCGGGCTCTTTGGAATCGCGCGGGGCCGCGCGCGCCGCAGATGTCGACGACGAGGAGCTGGAAGCCCCCTTGGGGCCCTTGGGCCGCCTGACCTCCCGGTTCGGCAAGAAGCGCCTCCAGCGCGCGAAAGAGCGGGCGGGTCGCGCCTACTATCGCCAGTACGAGGCCGGCAAGCCCTCGGACGCCTCCCAAGCCGGTCCGCGCGCCGCCGTGTACAAAGGCGAGATGGGCTCGTCGCACCGCCGTTCGTCTCGGATGCAGCAGAAGGGATCGGGCGTCTCCGGACGCGTCAAGATGCCCGAGGCAAAAGCTCCTTTCTTTACTCGGGCGCCTTTCATCGTCACCTGCGCCACGGTTCTGTGCCTGGGGCTGGGGGCGACTTTCCTTTACGGGCCCGCTCAGCAACTCTACCAGGATATCCGCGAGCGAGACCGCCTCGCCGCCGAGTATGAGGCCGTCACGGAGCGCAACGCCGCCATCGAGGCGTCGGTGGATGCCCTTTCCACCGAGGCCGGCATCGAGGACGCGGCCCGCACGCAGCTCGGCTGGGTGCACGAGGGCGAGCACGCCGTGTCCGTGAGCGGGCTGGACGAAAAGGACGAGGCCTCCGAGTTCCGCGGCAACATCGTTTCCGAGGATATAACCGCCCCCGACACCTGGTACTCGGATCTCCTCGACCCCCTCTTCGGCGTGGAATAAGGTTGAACATCGACAGGAGCACGATATGACGTACGCTGATGGGCGCTATGGGGCCTTGGATATCGGGACGGTGACCTGCCGTCTTCTTGTGGCGGACGTGGAGGACGGACGCATCATCGACGTGGACAAGGAGTACGCCATCACCGATCTAGGCGTGGGCGTGGACGCTACGGGGCGCCTGTCCGAGGCGGCTATCGAGCGGGTGCTCGCCTGCGTGGATCGCTACTTGGAGGTGCTCGCGCGCTACGATACCCCCGAGCATCCGGTGCGACGGCTCATCGCCATGGCCACCTCAGCCTCCCGCGATGCGGCCAACGGTCCCGAGTTCGCGGCCCGCTTGGCAGAGCGCGGCGTCACGCTGGCGGTGATCCCCGGCTCCCGGGAGGCGCAGCTCACCTTCTTGGGTGCCTCCAGCGATTTCCCCGGCGAGAACCTGCTCGTCGTCGATATCGGCGGCGGCTCGACGGAAGTGGTGGCCGGCCGCTTCGGCGAGGATCCCATCGCTTCCCATTCCTTCAATATCGGGTGCCGTCGCGTGACGGAGCGGTTCTTCCGCGACGATCCGCCGACGGCCGGGCAGATGGATGCGGCCCGTCAGTGGATTCGCGAGACCATGGCGCCGTATTTCGAAGGCTTGGCCACCGCCGGGTTCGCCATCGACCGCGTGGTGGCCGTGGCCGGCACGGCCACGAGCGTCGTGAGCATCCGCGAGGCCATGGAGGTCTACGATTCCTCCCGCGTGCACAAGGCCGTTGTCGCTGCTGGAGAGCTTGCGGCCATCGAGGAACGTCTGGCCGCCGAGCCGCTGGAAGAGCGCAAGGCTACGGTGGGCCTCGACCCGAAGCGCGCCGGCGTCATCGTGGCCGGATTCGTCATTTTGGAAGAGGTGCTGGCTCTGGCCGGCGCCGACGCCTACACGGCCAGCGAATCGGACATCCTCCACGGCATGATCTTCGAGGCCGCCCGGGAAGATTGATGGTAGGGGCGGTGGGACTCGAACCCACAATCCGAAGAGGCGGATTTTAAGTCCGCTGCGTATGCCAATTCCGCCACGCCCCCGCGTATCGTGTGCCGTCCGATAACGGCGAATGTACGCATGATACCACGACAAGAGAGCGCTTCGCGCGACGTTCGCGCCCGTCGCCCCTAGCGGGCCATGACGCAGCGCACCCGCTGGTTGTCTCCGGTGCAGGTCTGCAGGGTGATGGTCTCGCCGGTCGGCGCGATGCGGCCCTCGTAGACGAAGTAGTTCGACCCGTTGGGCAGAAAGAGCGCGTCGAAGACGTAGTAGGTACGCGAGGCGCCGTCGTCGTCGAACACGGTGATCTTGTCGCCGATTTCCAAATCCATGACGCGCTCGAAGACGCCGGGGTTGTGGCCGATAAAGTAGGTGTTCGCGTTGTCGGAGACGCACCCGGTGCCCACCCAGGTGCTGGCGTAGCCGTCGGGCGCGGTGATGTCGGCTGGCTCGCCCTGGCGATAGGGCACTTCCTCGCCGAGGAAGCAGATGAGGCTGCTTGCGGCATTGGGCGTTCTGTCGTCGTCGGCTGAAGGTGCGGGCTCGGTCCGGCGCGCTGCCTGCAGGGATTGCTCGGTGAGCACATCCTGGCGGGCCTCATCAAGGTGGTGGGCCCACACCCACAAGGTGTCGCACACGCCCTGGCCCATGCGCCCCGTGAAGCGGAAGGGCGGCACCTCGTCGGCATCGCTTTCGGGCGCGGCGGCTCCCAGCATGATGGACAGCCCCAGGCACACCGCGAGAACCAGGGCAAAGGCCCTGGCTGCCTTTCGCGATGCGAGGAGGGGGCGAAGGCTCACGAGGCTCTTCCTTTCCACGATGCTTTCTCGGTGCAGCCCCGATGCGCGCCGCCGACAGGGAACAAGGAGCGCGCCGAAGCTTTTGCCCTCACTTTATCGACTTCCCGTCAAGATTTCCACCCCTCATCCCTTAATATCCTGTTAATCGAAAGCTTAGGCAAAACTTAGGCTGCGGTGCACAGGCGTCGGGTTACCATGGGAACTTGGAGAATCTTGTCGGTGCGAGGGGGTGGCCATGAGGATACGCAATATCAGCTTGCGAGTGGTATCGCTGCTCGTGCTCACCTTCGTGTTCGTGGTGGCCACCGCGGTGTTCACGCTCTTCGACATCCGCATGCAAACCCAGAACATGGAGGACTCGCTCGCCGAGGAGGCGCGCACCTTCGCGCGCGAGATGGACGCCGTGTGGGAGTTCATGGACAACTCCCAGCACACCATCAACAACACAACGACGGGCGTCTACGAGTTCAAGGGGCTGCACTGCGCCATCGTCGGCAAGAGCGTCGGCGCCATCTTCTCGGCGGGCAACAACTACTCCATCCGCTACACGAACTTCGAGCCGCGCCGGGCTCAGGACAAGCCCGATGCCTTCGAAACCGAGGCGCTGGCCCTGTTCAACGAGCAAAAGGACACTCAGGAGTTCTTCCGCATTGTGAGCGACGACCCGGCCGAGGTCGACCGCGCCCAAACTTCGGCCGACAACGGCGCCGCGCAGTTTCGCTATGTGCAGGCGCTCAGGGTAAACGAGAGCTGCCTTGAGTGCCATGGCGAACCGGCCGGGGAGATCGACATCACCGGGTTTCCGAAGGAGGGCTGGACGCTGGATTCCATCGGCGGCGCCATCAGCATCGTCATTCCGCTGGAGCAGCAGTACCAGGCCCTGCGCGAGAACGTCATCCGCGACGTGGGGTTCTTCCTGCTTCTGGCCACCTTCATCGGACTGGTGGTCTTCGGGCTCATGACCGTGTTCGTGCTGCGCCCGCTGGAGGCCATGAAGCGGGCCTTCGGGGAAGTGGGCGAGGGCCGGCTCGCGCAATCCATGGACGATGCGGGCACGGCGCGGGAGATGGCGAGCCTTATCGACCGCTTTAATATCATGTCCCGCGAGCTGAGCGTTACCTACGAGGAACTCGAGGAGCAGGTGGAGGCGCGTACCCAGGACTTGCGTCGAGCCAACGAGGAATTGGCCGCCCAGCGCGACAACCTGGAGGCCTTAAGTGAGAAACTGGCGAAAGAATCCCAGGTGAAGAGCGATTTGCTCTCTATGGTGAACCATGAGCTGCGCACGCCGCTCACCTCCATCATCACGCTCGCCCAAATTGCGCTGGAGTCGGGTGGGGCCGACGAGGAGGAGCGTCGCAGCTGGGAAGAGGTGCGCAAGTCGAGCTCGGTGCTTTTGGGGATGATCAACGACATGCTGGATATCGCCCGGTCGGACGCGGGGGCGATGGCGGTGTCTATGGAGCTGATGGATCTGGGCGACATCGTGGCGTCGGCGCAGAGCACCATCGGCCCTCTGGCTGTGGGGGCGCGGGTAACGCTGGCGACGACGGTGGCTCCGGATGTCCCGCTCGTTTCCGGCGATTACGAGAAGATGATGCGCATTCTGGAGAACTTGGGCAGCAATGCGGTGAAGTTCACGCCGGCTGGGGGCACGGTGTCCCTTTCCGCGATGCGCGAGAAGGAAACCGGAGATGTGCTGGTGACGGTGTCCGATAACGGCATCGGCATCGCCAAGGAGAATCAGGAGCGCATTTTCGACCGGTTCTTCCAGGTGGATAGCTCTACCACGCGCATTTACGGCGGCAGCGGGCTGGGTCTGGCGCTCGTTCGCGAGTACGCCGCGGCCCAGGGCTACACCGTGGGGGTGGAAAGCGAACTGGGGCGTGGAAGTGCGTTCACCGTGCGCATTCCCGCCGCGGCCGTGGTAGAGTTGGACGAGGACGAGTAGGCGGCTCGGAGCCACCTGCGCCCGCAGGAAACGCGGGTCTAGGATCGGCGGTCGCGGGGTGTGTGGCGCCTCGAAGGCCGCGGAACGCGAGAGACGAGGAGGCGGCTGTGTACAAGGTCATGCTCATCGATGACGAGGAGAGCCTGCATATGGCCATCGAGAAGCTGCTCACGAAGAACGGCTACGAGTATTGCGGGGCCACTGACGCCGAGTCGGGGATGGAAATGCTTGCCGCCGAGAAACCGGACTTGCTGCTTTTAGACGTTATGCTGCCGGGTATGAACGGGTTCGACTTGTGCGCGCGTATCCGCGCCGAGGGGCGGCGCATTCCCATTATCTTCCTGTCGGCGAAAAACGACATTGTGGACAAGTCCATTGGGTTTAGGGCCGGGGGTGACGACTACGTGACGAAGCCCTTCGACGCCACCGAGCTTATTTTGCGTATCGAGGCCCACATCCGCCGTCACAAAGATACGATTGATTTCGCTCGCTGCACGACCCGCGACGGATCGGTGACTATCGGCGACTTGGAGGTGCGTTTCGACGAGTACCAGGTGCTTGTGCACGGTGTTCCTGCGAATTTGACCACCAAGGAGTTCGAGATCGTGGCCTTTTTGGCGACGCACCCGGGTAAGGTGTTCACGCGCGGTCAGATTCAGGAGTACATCTGGGGCGAAGGGGAGGTGGACGCGCACTCGAACTCTATCACCGTGTTCGTGCGCAAGATACGCGAGAAGATAGAGGAGAACCCCAGCGAGCCCAAATACCTGCTGACCGTCCAGCGTGTCGGCTACAAAATGGCCGACACCTTGGGGTAGGCGCAGGCTGTGGCGATCGTGCGGATCATGCGGGCCGCTCCGGGTCGCGTCGAGTGTTAAATCCTAAAATGAAGCATCGCCAAATCCTAAAACGCCCTGTTCGAAATGCTTGTCGATTGGCCACTTAATCTCCTGTTAAGGTCAATTTAACCTAAAGCTTAGGCATAGCGTATCGCTATTAATCGGCGCACCTCGGCATAATGGCAGTATCGAAAAGTCCAAAGAGGAGACTTTTCACGCGGGCGAGGACGCGAGCCACCCCCTCCCTGGCGAACGTCCTCGTCAACATGCGAGGGAGAGAGAGGAGTCAGGACATGACCGAACAGACAACGGGCATGAGTTTCTCGCGCAGAAATTTCATCAAGGGAGCGGCCGCGCTGACGGCCACCGGCGCGCTCGTCGGCTGCGCCCCCGCCAAGGAGACGCTGGCGGAAACGGGCGAGGAGACGGTAGAGGTTCCGGAGACGAAGATCTACTCGGGCGCGTGCCGTGCTCAGTGCGGTCAGGGCTGCTACCTGAACGTCCATGTGCGCGACGGTCGCGTGGTGCGCACGACTGCGGGTCACTTCGATGACGGCCCCGAGTTCGACCGCATCTGCCCGAAGGGCCTTGTCCAACCCGCCCGCGTGTACAGCGCCGAGCGACTGCAGTACCCCATGCGTCGTGTAGGCGAGCGCGGCAGCGGCGAGTTCGAGCGCATTAGCTGGGATGAGGCGATTGCCGAGATCGCCGAGAAGTGGAAGGGCTACACCGAGGAGTTCGGCCCGAAGTCCATTGCCATGTTCCTGGGCAGCGGCAACACCGGCACCCTCGGCGGCGGCGCCCCGGAGGGCTCCATTATGGCTCGCCTGCTGAACGTCATGGGCGCGAGCCGCGTCCTGCCGGACCGCGATATTGCTACGCCGATGGCCTGGGCTTACATGTTTGGATCCGGCTTCTACGGCAATCGCTGCTCGGACTCCATTAACGCCAAGCATCATGTAATTTGGGGCGGCGACACGGCGGTGTCTCAGAAGCAGCTCGTGCACTTCTTCCTGGAGGCGCGCGATGCGGGCACCGAGCTTGTGGTGATCGATATCGCTTATCGCGTTATGCCCTCGAAGGCCGACTGGTTCATCCCGGTGCATCCGGCTACCGACGGCGCCCTGGCGCTCGGTGCTATCCACGAGATCTTCGAGCAGGGCTGGGAAGCGACCGACTTCCTGCGCGATCACACCGAGGCTCCCCTGCTGATCAAGGAGGACGGTAAATTCCTGCGCATGAGCGATTTGGGCGTGGAGCCGACTGAGACTGCGACCAACGCTCAGGGCGAGGAAGTTCCCGTCGACCCCTACGTGGTGTGGGACGAGGAGACCTCCAGCGCTGTGCCCCTGGCGCAGGCCGTCAAACCTGCGCTCGGCGGGGTTGCCCCCATCCAGGGCATCGCGGTGCGCACGGAGATGGAGCTGGTGCGGGAAGCGGTTGAGCCGTGGACGCTGGAGCACACCTCCGAGGTGACCGGCGTGAGCGTCGAGGACATCCAGCACCTTGCGCATCTCTACACGCAGGAAGGCGATGTGCAGACGGACATGAAGTTCGGTCTGAACCACTACAACAACGGCATGTACAGCTCGAAGTGCGTCAACTCGCTTCTGCTTGTGTCTGGCCAGATGGGTCGTTCGGGTTCGGGCCTGTTCACCGGCGAGCCGAACTTCGGCGAGGGCAATGTTCCGGCATGCCTTACGATGCCGAGCGCCTCGGGTGAAGTGCCTCAGGGAGTCGGCGCTATTCTTAACTGGACCGACTTCTGCAACAACATTGTTCACACGGGCAAGAAGCTTGGCGAGGGTTTCCCCATCAAGTCCTTCTACGCCTCCTGCACCAATGTCGTCTCGAATCAGACGGATCAGAACAAGACCCTCGAGCTCATGAACGCGATCGAGTTCATTGTCGTTCAGGACATGACCATGAACGACACGGCGCTGTACGCTGACATCCTGCTGCCTGCCTGCCACTGGTTCGAGACTGAGGATTTGCGCGTCCGCTACTACTGCAACCCCTATCTGCTGTGGAACGAGAAGGCCGTCGAGCCCCTGTACGAGAGCAAGCCGGACTTCGAGATCTACAAGCTCATCGCCGAGGCCATGGGATACGGCGACTTCTTCCAGTTCACGGCCGACGAGTACTTGAATGTCCTCCTCTCCACCCCCTACGGAGAGGAGAAGGGGATCACTATCGACAAGATCCGCGAGAAGAATTACTTGCGCTGCGACAACGAACCTGATGTCGCCTTCGAGGGCGCCGTTTTCGGAACGCCCACGGGACGCGCCATGTTCTACCGCGAGGATCCCAAGCCCGACTACATGATGGGCCAGGAGCTGGATTTGGAGAAGGAGAAGCTGTCGGTCTTCTGGGAGCCGGCGCGCGAGGCCGATCTTTCCAACCCCCTTCGCGAGAAGTATCCCTTCACCATCTGCTGCGAGCATATGCGCACCCGTGCCCACACTCAGTGGTACGACGTCGATTATCTGAAGGAGTTCGAGGCCGAGCCGGTGTGCCGTATCAATCCGGAAGATGCCGCCGAGCTGGGTATCGAAGAGGGAGATACCATCCGTCTCTACAACGACCGCGGATCGGTTACCATGCTGGCCGTCCTCAATCCCGGCGAGCAGCGCAAGGCGGTTCACTGCCCGCGCAGCTTCCTGACGCGCGAGCACATTGACGGCGACCTTGCCCGCACGACCTTCAATGACTACAACCAGGCCTGCAGAAACCAGTCCTACTTCGACTGCGCTGTGGCCATCGAGAAGCTCTAGGGAGGCTGAGATAGATGACTCGATACGGAATGGCGATCGACCTTCGTCGCTGCATCGGATGCCAGGCGTGCGCTGCGGCGTGCAAGATAGCGAACAATCTGCCGAAGGAGCTGACGTACAACGTCGTGTACACCAAGACCGATGACGATTTCGACACCATCGGCACCGCCGTGTCTCGCGGCGCTCTTGCCAACGACAATGCCGGCGGCACCTTCCCCAATTGCACGCTGAACTTCCTTCCCATGCAGTGCCAGCACTGTGCCGATCCGGCCTGCCTGAGCGCGTGCCCCACCGGCGCAACCCAGCAGCGCGAGGACGGCATCGTGTTCGTTGATACGGATCTGTGCATCGGATGCGAGTCCTGCATCAAGGCGTGCCCCTACGAGGGCGTCCGCACCCTTATCAGCGACAATCCCGAGTATTACCTCGAGGTTGAGGTCGGCGAGTTCGACGCCCCGCCCCACAAGGCCGGGACGGTGGAGAAGTGCACGTTCTGCAAGAATCTTGTCGATCGCGGAGATGTGCCGGCCTGCATGCAGCTGTGCCCGGCCCGCGCCCGCTACTGGGGCGATTTGGACGATCCGGAATCTGCGGTGTCGAAGGCCATCGAGGGCCGCGACTATCACCTCATGCTGGAGTCGGCGGGCACGAACCCGAGTGTCTACTACTTGAAGTAAGCACGTATCTGGAAACGGCAGGGCGGGCGTCGGAAAGTACGGCGCCCGCCTCTTTGTAAGGAGGCTTCGTGAGCGCAGAGGATATGAGGAAAGTTGTCGGCTTGGCCGACGGTTGCGAATTGATGAGCGCGCTGACGCGCTTTCCTGACAACGATGTGGCGGCGGCAGTGGTGAACGGATCGGTGCGTGACGACGCGGTCAGCTGCGCGAAAGACGTGGCGGCAGCGCGTGATGATGAGCGCGCTGATGACATTGAGGCGCTTTGCGAAGGCTTCGTGTGCGCTGCCGACGAAGATGCCGAGGGGCTCGGCGCCGCGTTGCGCCGCGCATGGTCGCTGCTGTACGCGCGCCAGGGAAGCGGAGTGGCCATTTTTCCCTATGAGAGCGCGTTCGTGCACGTGCGCGAGGGGTTGCCCGGAGCGCCGGCGCTGTTCCGCACGGCGCTGACCCTGCGCGTCGAGAAAACCATGCGTGAGAGCGGCGTTCTGCCGAAGGACGCCGAGACCGAGCCGTGCGACAGCGCGTGGAACGAATGGGCGTTCCTCTCGTTCCTCCTTGGCAGCGAGGCGGTTTCTTTAGAGGCGGAAGATGAAGAGGCCGTGGCGCTTTGGCGGGGTCGGGTTGCTGATTTCGTTCGAGACCACGCGGCTTTGTGGCTGCCGGATTTCCTGACGCGCACGGCTGAAGAGGTCGAACGCCTCGCGCAGGCGGGCAAGGTGGACCCGGCGGCCGAGCGCTTCTATGGCGCGCTGGCGGCATACGGGCGTTTTCTGCTGGAAACGCTTGCTGAGCGTGCGGCATAGGCGAGGGTGAGGAGCAAGCAATGACATTCCTTATGGTTTTGGCGGTGACGGTGGTGGCTTGCCTGGCTCTGCGCACGCCGCTGCATAAGTGGCCGGTGGCGTTTTACGTACTGGCTGTGGCGGCTGACGTGGCCTACGTCATTGGCGTCGAGGGGCTGCTCCCCCGTGTTGTAATGGGGCCGCTTACGCTGCTCATGGGCAAGTGTGTGCTGTCGCTGGCGCTGTTTGTGGTGGTCATGTACATCGGTGTGTTCGCCAAGGGATCGAAGGTGCATCAGTGGCTTAAGCCGGTGCGCAGCGAGTTGTCCATTATCGCATGCATTTTGGCTTGCGGACATATGGCGGTGTATTTGGGCTCCTACGCTCCGCGACTCGGCGGCACGCTGGGGGTGAATGTGGTGAGCGCCCTGGTGGTAGCGCTCGCGTTGCTCGTGCTTCTGCTGGTGCTGGGCGTGACCTCTTTCGCCTTCGTAAAGCGCCGCATGCGCACCGATAGCTGGAAGCGCCTGCAGCGGTGGGCCTATGTGTTCTTCGGCTTGGTGTACGTGCACCTCATGCTGATGCTGGCGCCGGCGGCGAGCCAGGGCGGCGAGGCCGCTGTGACAAGCGTGGCCGTGTACACGGTGATCTTCGGTGCCTACGCCGTGCTGCGCGTGCGCCGGGCGCTCGTCGACCACCGCGCCGAAGCATCGGTCGCGGCACAGGCTCCCGAGCTTGATCCCGAGGACTACACTGCATGACGCCGCCAAATCTTACAATCTTGTCGATGGGCTGATCGGGCCGCGCGCACAGCGCTGCGCGTGGTATTATGACATGATGCTGAAACGACCGCCCTCTGGCAAGAAAGCGCTATGAAGAACATCACAGAAATCCTCGCCAGCGTCGAAGAGACGCCCTCCACGTTCGAAGACTATCTAAAAGCCTATGCCGATCCGGTCGGGGAGCTGATTAACGGCTATATCCCCCATGGAGCCCACGGGGACATGGATCGCTACCTGTACGATCCGCTTTACCATTACAGCGAAAATGCGGGAAAGCGCCATCGCCCGCTTATCTGCTTTGCGGCCTGCCTGGCCGTAGGCGGCGATCCCAACCGCGCTGCCACCGCCGCTGCGGCCATCGAGCACTTCCATTCTGCGGCCCTCATCCATGACGACATCGCCGATGAGGCCGAGCTCCGCCGCGGCGAGCCCTGCCTGCACCTTACCGAGGGGCCGGGGCTGGCCATCAACATGGGGGATCTGGCGCTTTCCATGGTGAACGGCCCGGTGGTGAACGACCCGCTGCTGGACGATGCCACCAAGGTGCGCGTCATCGGCGAGCTCATCTCCATGACCTGCCGCACCGTGGAGGGCCAGGCGCTCGATTTGGGCTGGGCCCGCGATGGCCGCTACGACATCACGCCCGAGGACTACCTCACCATGGCCATCCACAAGACGGCCCACTACTCGGGGGCGGTGCCCCTGGCCGTGGGCGCCATCGTGGGCGGTGCCGACGAGGCCCAGGTGGAGGCCTTGCGCAGCTACGGCCTCGATACCGGTCTCGCCTTCCAGATCCAGGACGACCTGCTGAACCTGGTGGGCACCGACGAGGCCAAGAAGAAGGACTTCCGCAGCGATATCACCGAGGGCAAGCGCACGCTCGTAGTGGTGCACGCCCTGCAGAACGCCGAGCCTGAGGCCCGGGAGCGCCTCATCGAGATCCTCTCGGCCAAGGAGCGCGATCCGGAGGTGCTGGCCGAAGCCGTGGCCCTCATGGAGGAGGCGGGTTCCATCGATTACGCCCGCACCTATGCCGAAGAACTCAGCCAGAACGCGAAGGCGCGCCTGGTGGAGGCCATCGATCCCTCCCCGTGGCGCGATCTGCTCGTGTCCATGGCCGACTGGTTTGTGAACAGGTTGAAGTAACATGGAGCCTATCAAGCGCAACGACACCGGCGCCGCCGTGGAAGACGTGCAGCAGCGCCTCGCCCGCATCGGCCATCTTCCCGAAGACGCCGTGACGGGCACCTTCGACGATGCCACGGTGGCCGCCCTGGCCGATTTCTGCGCCACCGCCTCGCTGCCTGCGGGCGACGAGGTCACCGAAAAGGTATGGGCGGCCCTGGTGGACGCCTCGTTCAATCTGGGCGACCGCACGCTGTATTTGCGCATGCCCTACTTCCACGGCCACGACGTCTTCGAATTGCAGCACGCCCTGGGGGCCCTCGGCTTTTTCTACGGCGCCGACGACGCCATCTTCGGCGCCCACACCGAAGACGCCCTGCGCCGCTTCCAGCTGAATATGGGGCTGCCCTCCGACGGCATCGCCGGTGCCTACACCTACGCGGCCCTGCGCAACCTCGCCCATTCCTGGGTGGGGAAGGAGGCCACCCACGGCCCGGCGCGGCATTTGGGTTTCGCCCGGGCCGCCGACGTGCTGGAGCGCAACGCCGTGTGCTTGTTCGGCACCGACGAGTTCTCCCGTTCCGTGGCCTCGCGCATGTCGAACCTGTCGGTGGCCACGAATCCGGCGGCGAAGATCATCAGCGCCGACAGCCTGTCGGTGCCGCCCGATGCTTCCATGATGCTCGTGCACGTGCTGCTTACGGCCGAAGATGCGGAAGCGGGCGTGCCGCTCGTGTCCTACGAGGACGAAGATTCCCTGGCCCTGCGCCTGACTTCGGCGGTGAACGTGGCCCGCGAGGCCGCCTGGCCCCGGGTGTCGGTGCTGCTTCCCGGCACCGTGTGGCTGGAAGCCGGCCCCGAACGAAGCGCCCAGCACTACGCCATCACCCTCCTCGACGCCCTCTGCTCGGCCCTGCAGGGGTAGGGGCTCCCGCCTCCCGCAGCCCACAGTCCGCCGCCCGCAGCCCCGGCTGCCGTCTCGGTTGCCGGGAATCCGTCACTTTGCACGGATTTCTGCAGCTGAAACGTACAAAGCATGGTGAAACGTGCAGAATTCCGCCAATGAGACGTACAAAGTGACGGATTTCCGGCAGGTGGATGCGAGGGATTTCGTGCAGGTGGACACGACAGCTGGGTGGCGGGGCGACGGCAGACCAGCGGAGCCCCACTACTCGAACAGGTCGATCAGCTCCTGGCGGGAGTGCACGTTCAGCTTCTGGTAGATGTGCTTCACGTGGGTGGCCACGGTGTTCTTGGAAAGTACCAGCTCCTCGCGGATGTAGGGTTGCGATCGGCCCCGGGCCAAGTAGGCGAGGATCTCCGCCTCCCGGCCCGACAGGCCGCAGCGTTCCGTGAGTTCGCGGCAGCGCTCGTCGAGGGCGCTCTCGCTGGCCGGACGGGGCGCGGTGCCGTCGGCGGCCGTACCCGTCGCCGTCCCGGCTGCGTTTCCTGCATTTCCTTCCCTGTTGTTCCAGGGTGCCGGCCCGCGCACGGCCATGCCTTTCGCGGCCATCGTCCGGTCGGCCGGGTACAGAAGCCATGCGAAGCTGAAGAAGGCCACAAGCCCCAGGGCCACGGTGAACAGGCCCGTCGGGGAGGCGGCGATGGCGTCGGCCCCCATGCGGCCCGCGATATTTCCCACCAGCACCCCCAGTTGCAGCGAGCCCTGGGTGATGCTCGTGCCCAAAGCCGCGTTCATGGTGCCGCGCCGGGCCGCTTGCACTACGAAGAGCACGGCCGATATGGTGAGCAGGGTGTCGGTGACGGCCACCAGCGTGCCCGAGAGGAACACCGCCCACAGATCGGCCCAGGGCAGCAGGGCGCAGGCGACGACGACGGCCACGGCGATGGGGCGGAAGAGCGTGTCGAAGCGGGGTCGAGCCGTGTACAGGATGAAGCAGGCGAGCAGCCCGACGCCGCAGCAGGAGCCGATGAGCGTGGGCCAATCGATACCGAAGGCGAAGAACGGCGCGTCGGCGCCGGGCTGCACTGCGCCGGAGAACCCGACGGCTCCGTAGGCGATAAACAGGAGCGCCCCCATGCGGGCGAAAGTGGCCGTGTCCGGGGGCGGGGTCGCGCCGTGGGCGCTCTGGCCGGCGGAAAGCGGTGCGGCCCCTTCGGGCGATGCTTCGATATCGCGGTCGGTGAGCCACAGCATGGCGCAAGAAATGAGAGGCAGCGAGGCTGTGGCCACGGTGCCCAGGGGCGCCGGCAGGTAGGGGAGCACGAGGGCGCAGGCGATGATAATGGTGGAGGCGGCGGGAATGGCCAGCTCGGCGCTTTCCGTGTCGAGCCGGGCAAGGGCCTGGCCCCACAGCACGTAGAGCACCCCGCTGCCGAGGCCCGTGAATATGCCGCTGGCGAGGACGAGGGCCGCCGCCAGGGGGCTTCCGCCGCCGACGCTGGCCGATAGTGCCGTGCCCGCAGCGGTGGCCGCACCGGCGAACAGCGGAAGCCAGCGGGGCGGGTCTGCGGTGCGGCGGCCGAGCAGCACGCCGGCGGCGAACAGCGCCACGACCACGGTCGAGGCCGATACGATCCACGAAGCGTCGGCGTTGATGCCGATGCCGGTGCGCTCGGGGTACACGGCGAACGTCTCGAAGGAGCCGTAGATCCAGGCCCACAGGAACCCGATGCCGAGATAGCGCGCTTTCAGGCGCCCCTCCAATTTCGACAGGACGCCCGCCGGCGCCCCCGATGCCCGTTTTGCCATGAACCCTCCCCGTACTGGCCGTTTCCCATACCCCCATGATAGGCGAAACGGGTCGTCTCGCCCCTCACCTATTGTAGGTGAAAACGGCGAAAACCCAGCTTTCAGGCGATGTTTCGCCCTGCAGGCCGCGGCATACTGGCCGCACCTTGCAACGACAAGGGAGGGGCCCGCGCCGAGGGGTCGCACCGCCGAAGGGGCTGTGGCGGCAGGGTCGGCCGGGCGAGACAAAAGGAGGATCCATCATGACCGAAGCATCGTTTTCCCGCCGTTCGTTTCTGACCGGCGCGGCCGCCCTGGGCTCGCTGGCCGCTGTGGGCGCCATGGCCGGCTGCTCGCCGAAGCAGCCCGGCGAGCCGACCGCCGAGACCGGTACCGGCGCCGCAGCCGACACCGCGTCCGCCGAGGGCAAGCCCGCGTGGCTCACCGAGGCCCCGGCCATCGACGAGGGGGCCGTCGTCGAGACCGTCGACACCGACGTGCTCGTCATCGGCGCCGGCACGGCGGGGTACTTCGCCGCCTGCGCCGCCGCCGAGAACGGCGCCAAGACCCTGCTCATCGAGAAGAGCGGCAACGGCAACTCCGTGCGCTCCTCGGCGCTCGGCGCGGTGAATTCCAAGCTGCAGCAGGCCGAGGGCGAGCGCGGGTTTATCGACCCCATGGAGATTGTGAACGACATGGACCGCTACGCCAACGGCCAGGTGTCCGTGGGCCTGCTGAAGAAGTGGGCCTTCAATTCCGGCGAGGCCATCGACTGGTACACCGACCTGCTGACGAAGAACGGCATGGAGGTGCAGCTGGAGTGGAACATGCCCGAGGGCACCTTCTACAAGGACTTCCCCACGGGCCACGGCACCAACGGCGAGTACCCCACCCGCGAGGCCGACGTGGCGAAGATCATGGACGCCTACATCGCCTCCTTCCCCGGGTGCGAGGTGCGCTTCAGCACGCCCATGGTGGACCTCATCGCCGAGGACGGCCGCGTGACGGGCGCCTGGGCGGAGGGCCCCGACGGCCTCATCCGCATCAACGCCGCCAAGGGCGTCGTGGTGGCCACGGGCGGCTACGCCTTCAACCAGGAGATGTTCGCCGACCGCCATGCCACCCGCTACGCCTGCAACGGCACCATGGACGCCTTCCCCAGCTGCACCGGCGACGGCATTCTGGCGCTTCTGCGCCTGGGCGCCTATATGGATGAGAACCCCTCCTCGGTGTCGTTCAACCGCTGCCTGCTCACGGCCGACCAGGAGGTGGGCACCCCCTACGAGATCGGCGGCGACGCCTACGGCTACCACTTCTACGCTTCCCAGCCCTTCCTGCGCGTGGATGCCCACGGCAACCGCTTCCATAACGAGAGCGCGCCCTACGACTTCGTGCAGAGCGCCATTTCCCGCAAGCCCGCCGGCGAGCACTTCTGGCACCAGGTGTGGGACGGCAACTGGAAGAACGACGTGCCGCGCTTCCACACCGTGGGCTGTTCCACCATTTACATGCAGCCCGAGGGCGGCTCCGACCACGATGCCTTCCCCGGCCAGCTGGACGAGTGGATCGAGCCGGAGATGGAGCAGTTCGTGGCCGACGGCCGCATCGTGAAGGCCGACACTCTGGATGCCCTGGCCGACGCTTTGGGCTTCACCGGCGAGGACAAGGAGAACTTCCTGGCCACCTGCGAGCGCCAGAACGAGAACTTCGACGCCCAGAGCGACCCCGATTTCGGCAAGGAGCCCTTCCGTCTGTCCGAGCTGCGCACGCCGCCCTTCTACGCGTCGGTGAAGAGCTGCGGGTTCACCCTGTGCACCACCGACGGCGTCGTGGTGAACGACGACTTGCAGCCCCTGACCGAGGACGGCGCCGTCATCGAGGGCGTGTACGCCGTGGGCAACGACGGCGGGTGCTTCTACAACGGCACCTACCCGAACCTGGCCGCCGGCCTGAACGCGGGCAAGTGCGTCACCTTCGGCCGCCTGGTAGGCAAGATGCTCGCCGAGAAGTAAACGATTCGGCGTGGGAAACGCTCGGGACCCGACTTCCCGAGACGCAGCCCCCCGTCTCGCCGCCGGTGACAACCACCCCGCCCCACCGTCGGCGACAACCTCACCCTCCCTCAAGCGCCGTCCCTTCGGGGACGGCGCTTTGCTGCCGGAAATCCCGCCGCCGGAAATCCGTCACTTTGCACGGATTTCTGCAGATGAAACGTACAAAGCATGGTGAAACGTGCAGAATTCCGCCAATGGGACGTACAAAGTGACGGATTTCCGGCAGGTGGGTGCGACGATAGTTGTCCCTCCGGGACCGCTGGGCTGCAGGGCGGCGCGGGCGGGGGAATTCGCCGACGGAAACAATTCGGAAAAGGTCGCGGTGCTACAATGATGCGGCTTTTGGTAATGTTTCCTCGACCTCGGAAGGGGGTTTCCGTGACCCGTCCCATGACCATGGCGGAGAAGATCCTCGCCGCCCACGCCGGGCTCGACGAGGTGGTGCCCGGGCAGCTCATCGAGTGCGACCTGGACCTCGTGCTCGCCAACGACGTGACGGCGCCCATCGCCATCAAGACCGTGCGCCAAATCAGCGAAGCGGTGTTCGACGCCGACAAGGTGGTGCTCGTGCCCGACCACTACGTGCCCAACAAGGACATCAAGAGCGCCGAACAGGCGAAGATCGTGCGCGATTTCGTGCGCGAGCAGGGCATTTCCCATTACTATGAGGTGGGCTGCATGGGCGTGGAGCACGCGCTTCTGCCCGAGCAGGGCGTCGTGGGCGCGGGCGACCTCATCATCGGCGCCGACAGCCACACCTGCACCTACGGGGCGCTCGGCGCCTTCTCCACGGGCGTGGGCTCCACCGACGCCGGCGTGGGCATGGCCTGCGGCAAAGCCTGGTTCAAGGTGCCCGAGACCATCAAGTTCGTCATTGACGGCGAGCTGGCCCCGGGGGTTACCGGCAAGGACGTCATCTTGCACATCATCGGCCTCATCGGGGTGGACGGCGCCCTGTACCAGGCCATGGAATTCACCGGCAGCGCCATCGAGGCCATGGAGATGGACGAGCGCCTCTCCATTTCCAACATGGCCATCGAGGCCGGCGGCAAGGCGGGGCTCATTCCCGTGGACGACGTGACCCGCGCCTACATGGAGGGCCGCACCGAGCGCCCCTGGACCGCCTACTACTCCGACGACGATGCGGAATTCGCCCGCGTCGTCGAGATAGACGCCGCCGACATCGTGCCCACGGTGGCCTTCCCGCACCTGCCGAGCAACACGCGTCCCGTGGCCGAGGCCCGCGACGTGCGTATCGACCAGGCGGTCATCGGCAGCTGCACCAACGGCCGTTTGGCCGACATGCGTCAGGCCGCGGCGGTGCTGCGCGGCCGCACCGTGCATCCCGATGTGCGCTGTATCGTGATTCCCGCCACCCAACGGGTGTACCAGCAGTGCATCGCCGAGGGGCTCATGGACATCTTCATCGACGCCCACTGCGCCGTGTCCACCCCCACCTGCGGGCCGTGCCTGGGCGGCTACATGGGCATCCTCGCTGCCGGAGAGCGCGCCATCGCTACCACCAACCGCAACTTCGTCGGCCGTATGGGCGACCCCACCAGCGAGGTGTACCTCTCCTCGCCGGCCGTGGCCGCCGCTTCGGCCGTCCTCGGCCACATCGGCCTTCCGGAAGATTTGGAAGCCGTCGCGGACGCGGCGGAGTAGGAGGAAGCTCCATGAAATTCAAGGGAACCGTGCACCGCTACGGGCGCGACATCGACACTGACGTCATCATTCCCGCCCGCTATTTGAACACTTCCGATCCGGCGGAGCTGGCGAAGCATTGCCTGGAGGATCTGGACACGGAATTTGTGAACAACGTGCAGCCCGGCGACATCATCGTGGCCGATGAGAACTTCGGTTGCGGCTCATCGCGCGAGCACGCCCCCATCGCCATCAAGGCGGCCGGGGTGGACGTGGTCATCGCCAAGAGCTTCGCGCGCATCTTCTACCGCAACGCCATCAACACGGGGCTGGCCATTATGGAATGCCCCGAGGCCGTGGACGCCATCAGCAACGGCGACATCGTGTCCGTGGATGCCGATGCGGGCACCATCACCGACGAGACCACGGACGAGACCTTCACGGCCCAGCCCTTCCCGCCGTTCCTCATGGAGATCATCAACGCGGGAGGCCTCGTGCCCCGCTGGCAGAAGAAGCTCGGAAAGGACGCGTAGCATGACGACTACCTACAAGATTTGCCTGCTTGCCGGCGACGGCATCGGGCCGGAGATCATTGCCGAGGGCGTGAAGGTGCTGGACGCCGTGGGTGCGAAGTACGACACCGCCTTCGAGTACACCGACGCGCTCATCGGCGGTGCGGCCATCGATGCGACAGGCGAGCCCTTGCCGACGGCGACGCTGGATGCGGCCCGCGCCTCCGACGCGGTGCTGCTGGCTGCCGTGGGCGGCCCTAAGTGGGACACTACCGATCCTGCCGCTCCGCGTCCGGAGCAGGGGCTCTTGGGCATCCGTAAGGAGCTGGGCCTGTACACCAACCTGCGTCCCGTGCAGATCTTCAACGCTCTGGCCGACGCCTCCACGCTGCGCCCGGAGATCGTCGACGGCGTGGACATGATGATCGTCCGCGAGCTCACCGGTGGTTTGTACTTCGGTCGCCGCGAGCGCTTCTACGACGAGCCGGCCGCCGGCGTGAACGGAGCGCCGGGCCAGCGCGCCTACGACACGCTGGAGTACTCCGAGTACGAGATCGAGCGCATCGCCCGCCAGGCCTTCGAAATCGCCCGCAAGCGTCGCGGGAAGGTGACGAGCGTGGACAAGGCCAACGTGCTGGAGACGAGCCGCCTGTGGCGCGAGATCGTGCACCGCGTGCACGACGCCGACTGCGCCGATGTGGAGCTGGAGGACCTGCTGGTGGACAACACCGCCATGCAGCTCATCAACCGCCCCGCCGATTTCGACGTGGTGGTGACCGAGAACATGTTCGGCGACATTCTCTCTGACGAGGCCGCCCAGATCACGGGCTCGCTGGGCATGCTCGCCAGCGCTTCTTTGGGCGACGGCGTGGCCCTGTACGAGCCGAGCCACGGCAGCGCGCCGGACATCGCCGGGCGCGGTATCGCCAACCCGCTGGCACAGATCCTTTCTGTGGAGATGATGCTGCGCTACAGCTTCGGCATGGGCGAGGCCGCCGACGACATCCGCCGTGCCGTCACCGAGGTGCTGGATGCCGGCTGGCGCACCGGCGACATCAAGGACGCCGAGACCCCGGCCGACAAGGTTGTGGGCACCGCGAAGATGGGCGACTTGGTGGTCGAGCATCTGTAGCGCCTCGCCCGTTTCGCCGGCCTGTCGGCTCGCCGCCATCGCCGCTGGGATTAAACTTGCAAAACCATTGGGAAAGGGCGGCCTGCGGGGTCGTCCTTTCTGCGTTACAATACCCGAAGTTTCACTTACCAGGGCCGCAAAGCCCCGTCGACGAAAAAGGATATCACCATGGCCATTAACGCTCCCGAGGGGACTCGCGATCTTCTGCCTGACGAGGCGCTGTTCTGGAATCGGTTCAAGCAGACGGCGGCCGAGGTGTTCGGCACCTACGGGTATTTGCCCATCGAGACGCCCATCATGGAGCAGACCGAGCTCTTCGTCCGCGGCATCGGCGAGGCCACCGACGTGGTGTCCAAGGAGATGTTCACGACCATTTCCGGTGAGAATCTGCGTCGCTGGGTGGAAGAGGGGAAGGCACCGAAGGCGAAGAGCCGCCTGTCCTTGCGCCCCGAGGGCACGGCCGGTGTGGTGCGCGCCGTAGTGCAGCACGATTTGGTGCCGCAGGGCGCGGCCCCGGCGAAGCTCATGTACGCCGGTCCGATGTTCCGCGCCGAGCGCCCGCAGAAGGGGCGTCAGCGCCAGTTCAATCAGGTGGGTGTGGAGTGCCTGGGCGCCGAGGAGCCCACCATCGATGCCGAGGCCATCATCATGCTCATGCGCTTCTACGAGAAGGTGGGCATTCCGCGCGATTCCATGCGCCTTCTGTTGAACTCCATGGGCTGCGAGCAGTGCCGTCCGGCCTACCGCGAGCTCGTGCGCGCCTACATGGACGAGCACGCCGACGAGCTGTGCGACACCTGCATGACGCGCGCTGAGGTGAATCCGCTGAGGGCGTTCGACTGCAAGAATCCCCAGTGCGCGGCCATTATGGCTGACGCGCCGAAGATCACCGACCACTTGTGCGACGAGTGCCGCGAGCACTACGATGCGGTGAAGGCTCTGCTCGATGGCGCCGGGGTTGTCTACGAGGAGGACTACAAGCTCGTGCGCGGCCTGGATTACTACACCCGTACGGTGTTCGAGGTGCAGGTGGACAACGGCATGGGCGCCCAGAACGCCATCGGCGGCGGCGGGCGCTACGACAAGCTGGCCGAGGAGGTGGGGGGCCGTCCCACGCCGGGTCTCGGCTTCGCGCTCGGCTTCGAGCGCTGCGTGCTGGCCCTGGAAGCGGCCGGCGTGGAATTCCCGCGGGCCCAGAAGTGCGACCTGTTCGTGGCCTGCGTCGACGATTCCGTGCGCGCCCGGGCCTTCGCGCTCGTACAGGAATGTCGCGACGCCGGCTTCACGACCGAGATGGATCACCAGAAGCGCTCGCTGAAGAGCCAGTTCAAGCTGGCCGACAAGCTGGGTGCGGCCCGCGTGGCCGTCCTCGGCCCCGACGAGTTGGATGCGGGTGAGGTGACTCTGCGCGACATGGCCGCCCACACCGAGGCCAAGGTGCGCCTGGAAGAAGTCGTCGGCGAGCTGGGTCGCGCGATTTTGTAGGAACTTTCTCGCTCTGCTTTCTGGCGTCAAAGAGGGAGCTGTCGATGCGGCGATGCGTCGACAGCTTTTCCTGTTTCTTCGGGTTTGACAGCAAGTATAGCTGCAAGTATACTTGAATTGCAAGTATACAGGAGGTGCGCTATGCCGCAGTTGTCTTTGTATCTGGATGAGCCGACCATGGAAATGCTGCGCGAGAAGTCGTCTCGGGCGCATCAGTCGATGTCGAGGTACGTGACGAGGCTCATTCGCGAGAGTGGGGAAGGGCGCGGCTGGCCGTCGGGCTACTGGGATAACGTCTACGGCTGTCTGAGGGATCCGACGTTCGTCGTCCCCGAGGAAGAGGGAGACCTCGACGAGATCGTTCTGTTCGCGTAAGGGGCCGTCATGTATTTCTTCGACTCCGATGTGTGCATCGAGATCATGCGGGGGCATCTGCCGCGGGCCCAGGAGATCATGCAGAAAATCTCGCCGGATCTGTTCGGCGTGCCGGCTATCGTCGAGGCCGAGCTGCTGTACGGGGCCGAGAACAGTAACAATCCCGAAGAGGGCCGCTATTTTGTAGAGAGCCTCTTGTCGCCGCTGCACATCATTCCCTTCGATTCCCGGTGCGCCGCCTGCTACGCGCGAGTCCGGGCCGACTTGAAGCGGCGCGGTTGCATAATCGGGCCGAACGATCTGCTGATTGCCGCGACGGCCCTTGCCCATGGCGCGACGCTCGTTTCGAACAACACGAGGGAGTTCCGGCGTGTCGAGGGATTGCTTCTAGAGTCGTGGGCAGAGGTAGACTTTTAAGGTCGCAGTGAAGAAAATCTTCAGGCCCGTGGTTTTCTTTCGGGTATTTGACGGGTTGGGTGTTGGCGCGGGGCCTTCCTGTATAGTGTCACGAAACCTTCTACGGGGCCAACGGGGCCCCAGGACGAGGTCGCCGCGCGGTGCGCTGCGGCCGATAAGAGAGGATGAGTTACGTGGCACAATCTGGTTTGGATTCGCTGCTTGAGGCGTTGCGCCAGTCGGGTATGAACACCGATGGCGTGGGCTCGGGCACCGGTGCGTCGGATTCGGCGTCGTCCGGGCCGCAGACGCCGGGTTCCGGCTCGGGCGCCGGCGCGGGAGCGTCGGGCTCGCGCGGCGGTGTGGGCGGCTTCGGCGGCTTTCCCTTCGGAGGCTTCGGCGGGTTCGGGGGTGCGGGCAACGGCGGCGGTCGCGGCCATGGCGGCTCCGGCTCCGGTGACGGCGGCGATGGCGGCCATGGTGGCCCTACGGTCGATTTCGAGTTCCTCGCCAACGACTTCCACCTGCCATCGAAGAAGTGGCTTGCGCTCATCATCGTGCTGGCGCTGCTCGTCATCGCCGGTGCCTACTGGTGGTTCCATCCGGCCATCAACATTCACTCCACGGACTTCTGGGGCTTCGTCTTCATTGTTATCCTGCTGCCGCTGTTCCTCGTTTTCTGGATGCGCTCCAAGCAGTACAAGACGGGCACCAAGGAAGTGACGAAGAACGAGGGCAAGGCGAAGACCTTCCGCATTCTGTCCTTCGTGCCCGTGGCCGTGGTGGCGCTCGTGGCCATTGGCGCCCTTATGTCCATGGCGATCTTCCCGGGCAATGCCGAGAAGTATTCCAACGTGCTGAAGACCGACACGCTGGAGTTTGCCCAGGACATCAAGGAAGTGAACTATTCGGAGATTCCCGTCATCGACCGCGATTCCGCCATTTTGCTGGGCAACCGCGAGATGGGCTCCATCCCCGAGTACGTCAGCCAGTTCGAGGTGTCGAACCTGTACTCGCAGATCAACTACCAGGGCACGCCGGTTCGCGTGAGCCCCTTGGGCTACGCCGACCTGTTCAAGTGGTTCACCAACCGCGAGGGCGGCATCCCGGCCTACGCGCTCGTGAACATGACCACCCAGGACGCCGAGATCGTGCGTCTGGAAGACAGCCCCATCTATTACTCGCAGTCCGAGCCGCTCGTGCGCAACATCGACCGCCACGTGCAGTTGTCCTACCCCTTCTACATGTTCGGCGAGAAGTCCTTCGAAATCGATGAGGACGGCCACCCCTGGTGGATCTGTCCCGTGAAGGACTTCACCATCGGACTCTTCGGTGGCGAGACCATCAGTCGCGTGGTGCTGTGCGACGCCACCACCGGCGAGACCCAGGATCTCGCCGTGGCCGACTGCCCCGAGTGGGTCGACCGCGTGTTTCCCGCCGAGCTGCTCATCCAGCAGTACAACTGGTGGGGGGCCTACAACAACGGCTGGCTGAACTCGTTCCTCGGCCAGGAGGGCGTGGTGCGCACGACGCCCGGCACCGACGGCACGCTGGGCTACAACTACATCGCCAAGGACGACGACGTGTGGGTGTACACCGGCGTCACCTCGGCCACGGCCGACAACTCCATCATCGGCTTCGTGCTGGTGAACCAGCGCACCCAGGAGTCGCATTTCTACAGCGTCTCGGGCGCCACGGAGGACTCGGCCATGCAGTCCGCCGAGGGCCAGGTGCAGAACTTGCGCTACACCTCCACGTTCCCGCTGCTCATCAACGTATCGAACCAGCCGACCTACTTCATGGCCCTGAAGGACGGCGCGGGCCTGGTGAAGAAGTTCGCCATGATCGATATCCAGCGCTACCAGAACGTGGCCGTGGGCGATACGGTGGCCGATACTCAGAAGGCCTACGAGGCGCTGCTCGCCACCAACGGCGTGGTGGCCGAGGGCGAGGGCGGCGCGACCGATGTGGTGACGGTGAAGGGCACCATCCGCTCCATGAACCAGGCGGTCATCGAGGGCAACACCCATTTCTACCTGACCGTGGAAGGGGAGGACGGCTCCATCTTCGACTTCGCGCTGCCGGGGCTGCTGGACATCGTCGGCTACAAGGTGGGCGACGAGATCAACTTCACCTACGTGGAAGCCGCCGGCTCCAACGTGAGCCCGGCCTACGAGATCCTGGGCGAGGGCGGCAAGGCGCCGGCGACCGAGGACGCCGCGGGCGCTTCCGGTGATGGTGCGGCCGCGACTGGCGAGGCTCCGACCGGCGACGAGAACGCCTCCGGCGAGCCCGAGGACGATGTGGTGCAGCAAAACGGCGCTGCCCAGACGCCTGCCGACGTTGCCTCTGGCGAGGACACCGAGAAAGTGGCCTAGGGACGCTTCGGAGTCAACGTAATTCTTAAGGTTTAAAGCGAGCGAGAGCAATCTCGCTCGCTTCTTGTTTTCCCAGGTCAACATGAAGGTTTATAGGAGGGTTTAAAGCTTTAAACTTCTTTTTCCCGCTTGGTCGATGCGTGGATTTGCCAAGGCGTCCATAGTGCGTGGTGCAGCGAGGGAGCTGCGGCGGCGAAGCGAAAAGCTTCTCCGCAAACCAACGCAGCACGGACGCTGCAACCGAGCTTTCAGAGAAGCTCGACGTCACGAGTGAGGGAAAGGGACCCATCATGACCAACGGAATGAATGTTTCTCGCCGCGACCTGTTCAAGTTCGGTGGCCTGGCCGCCATCACCGCTGCCGGCGCCGGCGCGCTCGCGGGCTGCGCTCCCCAGCAGAAGATGGCGAGCACGGGCGCCGCCGCTGCCGAGGACGGATCTACCTACGTGGGCCCGAGCTTTTTGCAGAAGCCGGCCGAAATCACCGAGTTCGACGAGGAGCACACCTACGATGTCGTGGTCGTCGGCGCGGGCGAGTCGGGGCTTTCCGCCATGCACGCCGCCCTGGAGGCGGGCGCTACGGTGGGCGCGCTGCAGAGCCTCTCCATCGTGCAGACCGCCGGCAACATGGGCGCTTCCATCGATTTGACGAAGACGAACGAGGCCGGCATCAAGGCGGTGCTGTCCTTCATCAACTACAAGAGCGACTACCGCGCCAACCTGGGCCAGGTAGAGACCTGGGCCCGCAACTCCCAGGAGGCGCTGGCCTGGTGGGCCGAGGCCGCGGCCAAGGGCGGCAGCGAGTCGAAGCCCTACGACTACACGGTGAACTGCAACGGTCACGAGGTGTTCTTCCACGCCAACACCTACTTCCATGACGAGGGCCATCAGAAGGGCGCGCTCGTCATCGGCGACGCCGTGCAGGCCGAGGGCGCCGAGATCTTCTTCGAGACCCCCTGCGTGCAGCTGCTCGTGGAGGACGGTTGCGTGGCGGGTGCCATCGGCGAGACCAAGGACGGCACTCACGTGCTGCTGCGCGCTAACAAGGGCGTCATCATGGCCGCCGGCGACTATGTGGGCGATTCCGAGATGCTGTACTACTACACCCCCGACGCGAAGGGCCTGCATCAGGCCGTCGATTTCCGCAACGGAACGGGCCTGAAGGCCGCCATGTGGGCCGGCGCCCAGATGTGCCCGGCCTCGCACACCAAGATGGTGCACGGCGAGGGCTTCAAGGTGCGCTTCGAGATGCCGTATCTGTTCCTCGACCGTCACGGCAAGCGCTTCATGGACGAGGGCTGCTGCCGCATGGGCTATCTGAACGAGTTCACCAACAAGTACCTGGCCGAAGTCGATTTCGCTGAGTCCACGGCCGCCAAGTTCTTCTCCGTCGTGCCGACGAACTGGCAGGAGCACTACGATGCCTGGAAGGACTTTTCCGACATCTCCATCCACAACGCCTACCGCGACGTGGACCCGGAGGCCTGGATCAAGGGCGATACGCTGGAGGAACTGGCCCAGAACATGATCGCCTACGCCGACGAGGAGGGCTGGGCCCACGACTACACCGTGGAAGCCATCGTCGAGTCCATCAACCGCTACAACGAGCTGGTGGCCGCCGGCAACGGCGACGAGGACTTCGGCAAGCGCGACGAGTACATGGTGCCGATCGAGGCCCCCTGCTACGCGGTGCCGCGCGGCGCGAACAACATCGACGCCTTGGTGGACGGTCTGTGGTGCGACGGCAACTTCCAGTGCCTGGACGTCGACATGAAGCCGATCGAGGGCCTGTTCGCCGTCGGCAACGCCTCTGGCCCCTTCTTCGGCAACAGCAACTACCCGATGGACATCGAGGGTCTGTCGGTGGGCCGCGCCATCACCACCGGTTTCGCCACGGGCCGCTACGTCGCCGGCCTGTAGGTTCGCAAGCGACCCTTTCGTGCCCTCCCTCTGAGCCGACGCCCCTCACCGGGCGTCGGCTTTGCCGTATAATGCCGAATGAGGGAAAGGAGCCTATGGCCGAATCGATGACTGAGGCGGAAGATCGTCGGGCGCTCTTGCGGGGCGGCCGGCGCTATATTTGCGCCTACGGATGCGCCCGGGCCTGGGCGACGCTGACATTCACCGGCGCGACGGGCGCGGGTGTGCTGGGCGCGCCGCCGAGCGGCTTCGATCCGCACCTCACCTTCGACGTCACTTTCATCGCCATTAGCGTCCTGCTGGTGCTGCTGTTCCGACGGCTCGTGCCGCTGAACGAGAATCGCACGGTGAAGGCGGTCTCCTTCGGCTGCATGGTCGCCGCGTCGCTGCTGTGCGTGTTGGCCGCGTGGGTGCCGGGAGCGGCCTTGGGGCTTACGGTCGCAGGCTCGCTGGCGGCGGGCGTGGGCTACGGGCTCTTCTTGCTTCTGGCCGCCGAGGTGCTGGCTACCTTCAGCTTGCTGCGCATCTTCCTGTTCCTATCGGGCGCGATGCTTTTGGGCTCGGTCATCACGTTCTTCTGCGAGGGGCTTGGGGGCATCCAGGCCCAGGCCGTGCTCGTACTTTTGCCCTTGCTGGCGGCGCTGTACCTGTGCGGTGCCTACGAGCACGTGCCTGCGGCGGATCGCCCCAAGCACGGCGTGCCGAAGTTCTCCTACCCGTGGAAGCTGTTCGTGTTGTACGGCCTGTATGCCTTTGCTTACGGTATGCGGGCAAACCAGTTGATGGCGGGCGCGGGACGACACTCGTCGGTCTCGACGTTCATTCTCATGGCGGTGCTGTTCGCCACGGCCTATTTCGCATCGAAGCGATTCAATATCGGGCTTCTTTACCGGTCGCCCGTGGTGCTCATGGTGTGCGGCTTTCTGCTGGTGCCGGCCGAGAGCCTGCTGGGCACGGCGGCATCCAGCTATCTCATCGCCATCAGCTATTCGCTCATGTCCTTCCTCGTGATGTTTCTGCTCTTCGACATCGCCAAGCGTCTGGGCGTGGCCATTGTGGCGTTCACGGCCATCAAGAACGCCGAGCAGCTGTTGCAGATGGCCGGCGGCGGCGCCACCGACGCGCTGGGAATGCTCGGCCTGCCCGCGGCCACCGAGGCGCTCGCGGTGACGGTCGCTGTGTCGGTGCTCATTTTGGCGGCCACGGTGCTGCTGTTCTCGGAGAAAGAGCTGGCGAGCAAGTGGGGCGTGGACATCCTGGAAGAGGGCGGCCTCATCGAGCGCACGGCCGAGGAAGAGCGTGTGGGTACGCGGGTGGCGGAGCTGTCGGCCACCTACCGGCTGAGCCCCCGCGAGCAAGAGGTGCTGGCGCTTCTAGCCGAGGGGAAGACCGGACGCGTCATCCAGCAGGAGCTGTTCATCGCCGAGGGTACCTTCAAAGCGCACACGCGCCATATTTACGAGAAGATGGGCATCAATTCCCGCAAGGAGCTCTTCGAGCTGCTGGGCGTGTCCTCGTAGCGCACCCCTAAGGCGCCCATAGCGCATCCAAAAAATGCCATTCGGGCATGCCGCTCGCGCGGGTTTTTTGAAGAGGGGAGAAAAACCCGTTGACACGGGCGGGATTCGCTCTAGAATAGACGAGCTGCCCAAAGGTGGGCAGTGCAACGAACAGATATGTTCCGCTACTTAAGACAGCAGGTACCGAGTCTGCAACCGCCTGCGGGGCGTTCCGAAAGGGGCGAAACCCGGCGCAACGGCTCGGTTTAATCGCGCAAGCGGCCCGCCGAGGTGGTCGACAGATTCGCTTCCGTGAATACGTGCGGCCTCCGTCTTATGGGCGGGGGCCGTTTTCGCTTCTCAGGCTTGCGGCCCATCCACCAAGGTGCGGAACCCGGATAAGCTTGAGAAGGAGGTGTACGACAAAGATGCCCAACGCTCAGAACAAGGAGATGCTCGCCAGCATCAAGGAGGATCTCGACGGCGTTTCCGCCATGTGGGTCGTGGACTACCGCGGCCTTACCGTGAAGGAGATGCAGCAGCTGCGTCGCGACATTCGCGAGACCGGCTCGGTGCTGAAGGTCTATAAGAACACGCTGGTTCACCTGGCGCTGTCCGAGGCCGAACTGCCGACGCTCGACGACATGCTCGCCGGCCCCAGCGCGTTCGTGTTCTCCGGCAACGACGTGGCCGCGTCGGCTAAGGCCCTGAAGACCTTCGCCAAGGCCAACCAGAACCTTGAGATCAAGGGCGGCCTGATGGAAGGCGCTGCTGTGTCGGCCGCAGAGGTGGAGGCTATCGCTTCTCTGCCCTCTCGCGAGCAGCTCATGGCTCAGATCGCCGGTGCCATCTCCGGCGTCGCTCGCGGTCTGGCTACCACCATCAACGGTGTGCCGCGCGGTTTGGCCCAGGTCGTCAAGGCCGTGGCCGAGCAGAAGGAAGCTGCCTAACAGCTCGGGCGGCCTGAGACGGGCCGCGTAACGCAAGAAGAAATGACGGTCGGCGCGAAGAGGTGCCGGCCCCCTTTGAAAGGAAACTAACATGGCTGTTACTCGTGAAGAGATCATTGAGGCTTTGAAGGAGATGTCCCTGCTCGAGGCTTCCGAGCTCGTGAAGGACATCGAGGAGACCTTTGGCGTGTCCGCCGCCGCTCCGGTGGCCGTGGCCGCCGCCGCTCCGGCCGAGGGTGGCGCTGCCGCCGAGGAGAAGTCCGACTTCGACGTCGTGCTCGAGGGCTTCGGCGACAACAAGATCGCCGTCATCAAGGTTGTCCGCGAGATCACCGGCCTGGGCCTGAAGGAGGCCAAGGAGGTCGTCGAGGGCGCTCCGAAGGCTGTCGCCGAGGGCGTGAACAAGGAGAAGGCCGAGGAGATCAAGGGCAAGCTGGAAGAGGCCGGCGCCGCTGTGACCCTGAAGTAAATTCGCTTTCGCGAAAAGCTTCTCCCAACCGATTCGGTTGCAAGGACCCCGCTTTCGAGCGGGGTCCCTTTTTGGTCTGCCCAAAGTTCGACTGCCGATTTTGAGCAAAAAGACCCACTTCTCGTAATTGTAAGAAGCAGAACGGGTACAGTTCTTTGCGTTTTCCCAGGTAGAGCGAGTTCGATCCACTCTAGCCCTTTCTAAAGGCTACGAGAAAGGGGGTATTTTGCTCATTTCGGGCTTTAGCCAAGCCACGCTTCCAACGACTCGATGTCGCGCTGGGCTTGGGCGAGGCCGGTTTCGTAGGAGCGAACGAGGGCGTCGTAGTCGGTGGTCTTGTTGGTGACGTCCATGGTGTCGGGATAGAAGACCCAGGCGGCGCCCGTCTTTTCCAGATGCTCTATCTCGTCGCAGAGCTCGTTGTAGGGCTGCCAGCGTGCAATGGTGCGCTCGGCCACGATGGGATGCTTGCGGAAGGCCGAGCGGAAGAGCGCCTGGGCGCCCCGGCTCATGGCGTGCTTACGGTAGCCGTGCGGCTGGGTGCGGATGATGCAGAAACGCTCGTAGCCGTCGGCGCGGGCGGCATTCAGCAGGATGCCCCAGCTATCTCCCATGCCGCCGTCCATGTAGGTGTGCCCGTCGATAGTGGTGGGCGGCATGAAAAGGGGCATGGTGGACGATGCACGCACTTTCAGTCCCAGGTCGTGGGCGTCCTTCACATCGGCGCGGGTCCAGGCGACGGTCTCTCCGGTGTCCCAATCCATGGCCTCGATGTGCATCTCGGCCGGGTTGGCGGCGAAGGTGTCCCAGTCGAAGGCCATGGGGTCGCCGGCGGGCGCGTTTTCGATCAGCTCCTCGTAAAGGTAGGAGCTGTTGAAGTAGCCGGTGCCCCGCAAGAAGCTGCCCCAGCCACCGAAGCGCGGATACTTCACCAGCTCGACGAATGAGGCGCGAGCGCGGGTAGCGTCGCGCACCAGGTAGTTCACCGTGTGACTGGAGCCGGCCGAGATGCCGTAGACGCACCCGAAGTTCAGGTTGCGCGCGAGCAGTTCCACCACCATGGGCGCCGTGTAGCTGTTGCGCATGCCGCCGCCCTCGAAGATGAGCGCCACATCGGGCTGATTGATGGCAAGGTCGGCGAGTTGGGCGGGGTCGGTCATGGAAGCTCCTTTAAGGGCATGAGAAAAGGGAGCCCGTAAGAGCTCCCTTTCAGTATAGCTATTTGTCGCGCCGCCGCGGGCGTTACTCCGCGTAGCGGAAGAGGGCGGCTACCGACTTGTCGGTGGGCATCTGGTTCTGCTCGACGATGTAGATGTGGGCGTCCTGAGCCAGTGCCGCCTGGGCGAAGGCGTCGGTGATGTCGGGCGCGGCCGGGTCGATGTAGCCGTCATCGACCGGGTTCGGATCGCCGTCGAAGGTGACGGTACCGGTGTTGATGTCGAAGCCGCCGGGGAGGATCTTGCCCTTCACGAGGAACAGCGCTCCCACGCGGCGCTCGGCCAGCGCCATGCCGATGGCGTCGAAGTCGTCCGAGGCCTTGCCATGGGCCGCGTCGGCGCCGAACTTCTCGGCGGTTTCCTTGATATTCGCATCGCGGATGCCGTCCATCACGGCCAGCGACTCTTCCAGAAGCGCCTTGCCGTCAAGACCGGCGGGATCCTTCTTGATGCCGACGGGCAAGAGATGACGCAGCGTGGAGAGCTTGCGGAAGGCGGTCTCGTACTCCTCGTCGCAGCACAGGATGATGGGGGTGGTGTCATCGCGCACGAGGTAGTCGTTCACGGCCTTGTTCACATAGCGGAACCAGGGCAGGGCGTCGTCCTTCTTCACCTCGTTGCGGGACTGATGGTCGTGGTACTGGCCCATGTGACCCTCCAGCGAGATGTAGTCCAGCGCGCCCTTCTCGCCCTTGCGGGCGTCGGCGGCGATGTCGTCGCTGTTGGCGAACAGCTCGCTGAAGAAGTCGTGCACTTCCTGCGGCAGCTGCTGGCGCTCCACATGGGTGCGGTCGCCCTTCACCCAGCTGAAGCGGTCGTTGCCCAGTTCCAGCACATAGTACTCGGTGCCGTACTGGAAGTTGCGCAAAAGCGGCTTGACGAAGTAGGTGTCGCCGGCGGCCACCATGGGATCGGGGGCGAAGAACAGGTTGTACACGTAGATGTCGTCGTTGTTCATGAGGAAGCCCAGACCCTCGCCGGCATGCAGCCAAAGCGGCATGTCCGGATGCTCGAGCAGGTAGTCGGCCTTCTCGACGATGCCCTTATAGGCATCTTTGTCGTAGGTTTCGGCGAGCGTGCGCTCGGCATCCTTCATCAGATCCTTGAACATGTCGCGATCCCAGATATCGCGGCGCTCCTCGCGCTCGGTGTGGTGCACGGGAATATAGAGCGACACGACGGGCGCGGTCACATCAGCGAGGATGGCCGGATCGAACTTTTCCATCACGTGAATGCTATCGGCGGTCTTCCGCAAGGTCTCCTTCTCGTCTTTCATGACGAACCTCCAAAGTGGTCGGGAACACAAAGTGCGCGCAGCAGTGTCGCCGCGCCGTTGCGGTTGGAAGGCGACGGCGCGTGGTGCAACTGATGTGCTGAAAAGAGCATAGCCCCCGACGAGGAAAATCGGGGGCTATGAGCCAGCCTGTGAACGGGCGGTTGCCGAAATGCAGTTTAAAGTTGATTTGACCGCTCGCCTTTAGTCGAGGTAGCGCTTCACGTTCATGGCGCGCATGGCGTTCAAGATGGCGATGACGGCCACGCCCACGTCGGCGAAGACGGCCATCCACATGTTCGCGATGCCGAAGGCGGCCAGCACCAGCACGGCGAATTTGATGCCGAGGGCGAACACGATGTTCTGCCACACGATGCGCATGGTGCGTCGCGCCAGGTGGATGGCGCGGGCGATGTCGTCGGGGTCGTCGTTCATGAGCACGATGTCGGCGGCCTCGATGGCGGCGTCCGAGCCCATGGCGCCCATGGCGATGCCGATGTCGGCGCGGGTGAGCACGGGCGCGTCGTTGATGCCGTCGCCCACGAAGGCGAGCTTGCCCTTGCCATTGGTGTCGCGCTCGGTTTGGGCGAGAAGCGCCTCCACCTCGGCCACCTTGTCTTGGGGAAGCAGCTCGGCGTGCACCTCGTCGATGCCGAGTTCGGCGGCGACGGCCCGGGCCACGGGTGTGCGGTCGCCCGTGAGCATGACGGTCTTCTTCACGCCGGCCGCGCGCAAATCGGCGATGGCGCGGGCGGCGTCGGGCTTCACGGTGTCGGCGATGACGATGGCGCCCAGGTAGGTGCCGTCGGCGGCCACGTAGAGCACGGTGCCCGGCACGTCGGTGGCCGTGAAGGCGATGTCATGGGCCGCCATGAGCTTGCCGTTGCCCACGAGCACCTCGCGCCCGTCCACGACCGCTTCCACGCCCTGGCCGCTCACCTCGCGGACGTCGCGCACCCGTTCGGCGGTTGTGATGGAGCCGCTGTCCGGTCGCGCGCCGGTCGTGGTGGAGTCGCTGTCCGGTTGCGCCAGATTCGCGTCGTTGTCGCTGTCCGGTCGCGCGTTGGTCGTCAGGGAGTCGCGATAGGCCCGCACCGATTGCGCGATGGGATGGGTGGAAAAGGTCTCGGCTGCGGCGGCGATGTCGATAAGCTCGGTCTCGCTTACGCCAGGGGCGCCGATGAGCTCGGTCACGGAGAAGGTGCCGTCGGTCAAGGTGCCGGTCTTGTCGAACACGACGGTCTCGGTGGAGCCCAGGGCCTCCAGGTAGTTCGACCCCTTCACCAGAATGCCGAGGCGCGATGCCCCGCCGATGCCGCCGAAGAACGACAGCGGTACGGAGATGACCAGTGCGCAGGGGCACGACACCACGAGGAAGGTGAGTCCGCGCAAGATCCAGTCGGACCACTGACCGCCGAACAACAGCGGGGGCACGATGGCGAGTACAGCGGCCACGCCCACGACGATGGGGGTGTACACGCGGGCGAAGCGGGTGATGAAGTTCTCGGTGCGTGCCTTCTTCTCGGCGGCGTTTTCCACCAATTCCAAGATGCGGCTTACCGTGGAGTCCTCGAAGGGCTTGGTGGCGCGTACGACGAGTTTGGCCGTCAGGTTCACGCAGCCGGAGATGACCTCGTCGCCTGGGCGCGTCGTGCGGGGCACCGACTCGCCGGTGAGCGCCGCCGTGTCAATTTGGCTTTCGCCGGTCAGCACCGTGCCGTCAAGCGGGATGCGCTCGCCGGGCATGACGATGAACTCGTCATCGGGGGCGAGCTCGAAGGGATCCACCTGCTTCAGCTTGCCCTCCTCCATGACGTTCGCGTACTCGGGCGCGATATCCATCATGTCCGCGATGGACTGGCGCGACTTGTCCACGGCGTAGCTTTGGAACAGCTCGCCCACCTGGAAGAACAGCATCACGGCCGCGCCTTCGGCCATGTGCGGCTCGGTGTCGGGGAACAGCACCAGCGCAAACGCGCCGAAGGTGGCCACGGTCATGAGGAAGTCCTCGTCCAGCGCGTGTCCGTGAACGAGTCCGCGCAGGGCGCCGGCGATGACGTCGTAGCCGGCGACGAGGTAGGGGATGAGGAAGAGCGCGAACTCGGCGTACACGTCGCCGGGGGTGCCGAAGGCGGCGGCAAGTACTCCGGTCTGGGCCGCCGCCTCGATGATGACGAACAGCACGAGCGCGACGATGATGCGGGTGAGGAGTTTCTTCTGCTTCGGGTTCATGGGGAATCCTAACGGACGATGCGGCAGTCTTTCTCGTAGCTGGTGCAGACGGCCTGGGCGGCATCGACGATGGCGGCTAGGGCCTCCGCGTCGGCGGCGGCCGCGTCGATCATCAGCTTGCTCGTCATGAAGCTGATGGATGCTTTGTTCACGCCGGGCAGCTCGTTGATGCCGGCTTCCATTTTCGCGGCGCAGTTGGCGCAATCGAGGTTCTCCAGTTTGAATGACTTGCGCATGATGGTTCCTTTCAATGTTGTTCCCGCTCGATAGTGGCGGGCGGTTCGGTGAATCGCAGGGGGACGGGGTTACTCGCACACGTGGGTCATGCCCTGGGCGAGCATGGTGTAGACGTGGTCATCGGACAGGGCGTAGATGACGTTCTTGCCGTCGCGGGTGGCCTTCACGAGGCGCGCCTGCTTCAGCGTGCGAAGCTGGTGGCTCACGGCGCTTTGGGTGCAGCCGACGACGGCGGTGATGTCGCCGACGGACAGGCCGCCGCCCATGAGCGCGAACAGGATCTTGATGCGGGTGGTGTCGGAGAAGGCCTTGAACAGGTCAGCCACATCGAACAGCAGCTCCTCGTCGGGCATTTCCGCGAACAAGCCGGCCGTGGCCTCGCGGTTACAGCCGCAGGGGCAGGCCTCCAGCGATGCGCAGGCGCCTTCCACGATTTTGCCGGCTTCTTTCTCTATGGCTGTCGGTTCGTTCATCTTGACTCCTTGCAAACTATTAAACATATGAGCAACTGTTCATAAGTATAGGCGCCGCCATCATTCTGTCAAGGGGAGGAATAAAAGATTTCGTTTGGAAGAGCAACGGAAGGGGAAGCGTAACGGCTCCGTCGCCATCGGAAGGCGTGTCAAAGCTACCATTGAAGGCAGAAAACGCGATAGGACGCAGTGTCGCATGCCTTTGTCTCGTGCACGATCCGGCTATCTCCCAATCATTGATACGAGGCGGGGAAGAAGGCGCGGATGGCCGTCCCATCGAGCCCGATGCGAATCTGAAAGGTGTTGCAATGAAGGCTTACCAAATCGTCGATGCCGACTTTGTGAAGCGCGAGATCGGGCGCATGCCCATTGTGGATGTGCGGCCGCCGCTGCGCTACGACACGGCCCACATTCCCTCGGCCATCAACATCCGGCTCGATGTGGCCGCTGCCTCGGACGACCCTGCCGAGGAGCTGGCGGAGATGTTCCAGGACAACGGCATTTTCCCCGAGGACGCGGTCATCGTGTACTGCCAGATGGGCGTGCACGCCAAGATCGCCTGCGATTACCTGGCGTCGGCGGGTTACAGCAAGCTGTATCTGTACGCCGGCAGTATGAACGATTGGATGCGCGATTCGGCGCGTCCTGTGGAGGCCTCGTCGGTCGCCTTCGCGAAGGCGTCCTAGGGAGAGCACGAAGACCTGCGGCCGAGCGTTCGACGCTGCCGATGTCGGCGCGTTCGTCGCGACGAAACGATGACAAGGGCCGTCTGCTTGTAGCGGGCGGCCCTTCGCTGCTCTACCATAAGCGGGAGATATCGATGCGGGCGCATCCCGCGCTCGCCGAGACAGGAGGCGGCCATGACCACGGAAGAGAAGCGCGTCGACGAGGAAGAGTCCTCGCCGTTGGATATGCCCGAGCCCATTCCCGGGTTCCCCGAATTCGGGCACATCCCCTTCGAGGGGCTGCACAACACGCGCGATTTGGGCGGCATGCCGGCCGCCGATGGACGCCGTATCGCGCCGGCGAAACTCATCCGCAGCGGGTGCCTTCACAAGGCGAGCGAGCAGGACCTGGCGCGGCTTGTGGGCGACTACGACCTGGCCGGCGTCATCGATTTCCGCACCCAGCTCGAGCGCGACAAGGAGCCCGACCCCCGCGAGCTTATGGAAGGCGTGGTGTTCTACGACTTCCCGGCGCTGTCCGGCGAGACTATCGGCATTACCCACGGCGCGGGCGTGGCCCAAGACTTGAAGACCTTCGCCAGCTACAACGCCAGTCCTCACGAGCTGGTGCGGGGCATGTACCCCCAGATTTTGCTGGACGACGCGGGGCGGCAGGCCTACACGTCGTTTCTCGAGGTGCTTTTGGAAGGTGACGGCGGGGCGTACCTGTGGCACTGCTCCGAGGGCAAGGACCGGGCTGGCCTGGGCGCGGTTATCGTGGAGCGGGCGCTCGGGGTGCCCGAGGCCTACGTGCGCGCCGATTACCTGGCCACGAATTTGTTCGCGCGCAACCGCGCCGAGGGGATCGTCGACGCCATCAGCAAGAAGCTGGGTCTCATGAAGGGGCTCGACACGGACATCGACTCGCTGTTCTACGCCTACAACGACTACTACGATTGCGCCATGGCGGCGGTGAACGCCAACTACGGCTCTTTCGATGCCTACCTCGCCGAGGCCCTGGATTTCGGCCCCGAGAAGCGCCAGGCCCTGCGGGCGAAGTATCTCCGGTAGGTCATCCGGCGCTGCATCCCGCCATCTCGCTTGTCCGCCCGTAGGGGCAGACCTTGGTCTGCCCTAATCTCCCAACCGCCCATTCCGCACTTTCTCGATATTTCACCTCGTAGAAATACCTCAGCGCGCGGGGAGGTGTAAAATCGCCCTCGAACATTTCGCGACCCAAGGAGGCATTGTGGCCGAGTCCGCTACCCCGGAACAGAAAGTCATCGTCGTCGATTTCGGTGCCCAGTACGGGCAGCTCATCGCCCGTCGCGTGCGCGATTTGCACGTGTATTCCGAAATCGTGCCCTGCGACATCACGGCCGAGGAGGTGCGAGCCATCGCGCCCGCGGCCATCATCCTGTCCGGCGGTCCGGCGTCGGTGTACGCGGAGGACGCGCCTTCCATCGACCCGGAGATTCTCGCCCTGGGCATTCCCGTGCTCGGCTTCTGCTACGGGCAGCAGGCCATGGCCGTGGCCCTGGGCGGCGAGGTGGGCCACACCGAGAAGGGCGAGTACGGCCCGGCGGTCATCACGCGGGCGGGCGAGTCGGCGCTGTTCGACGGCACCCCCGGCGAACAGACCGTGTGGATGAGCCACCGCGATGCTGTGAGCCGCGTGCCCGAGGGCTTCTCCATCACGTCGCGCACCGAGGTGTGCCCGGTGGCGTCCATGGAATACCCCGAGCGGCGCCTGTTCGCCACGCAGTTCCACCCCGAGGTGCGCCACACCGAGTTCGGCCAGACCATGCTGCGGAACTTCCTGTTCGGCGTGTGCGAGCTTGAGCCCGATTGGACGATGGACTCCATCATCGACGACTCCATCGAGGCTATCCGCGCCGAGGTGGGGGACGACCGCGTCATTTTAGGCCTTTCGGGCGGCGTGGACTCGTCCGTGGTGGCGGCGCTGTGCGCCCGCGCCATTGGCAAACAGTTGACCTGCGTGTTCGTGAACCACGGCTTTCTGCGCAAGGGCGAGCCCGAGGAAGTGGAAGAGGTGTTCACGAAGCAGTTCGACGTGGACTTCATCCACGTGCACGCCGAGGAGCGCTACCTGGAGCTTCTGCGCGGCGTGACCGACCCGGAACAGAAGCGCCGCATCATCGGCACGCAGTTCTGGAAGGAGTTCTTCGCCGTGGCGGAGGACCTGGCCCAGGACGGGCGCCCGGTGAAGTATCTGGCCCAGGGCACCATCTACCCCGACATCATCGAGAGCGGCGCGCGCAAGACCGGCGGGAAGGCGAGCACCATCAAGTCGCATCATAATTTGATTCCGTTCCCCGAGGGCGTGCATTTCGATTTGATTGAGCCTTTGGATCACTTCTTCAAGGACGAGGTGCGCGCGCTGGGCACCGCGCTCGGGCTGCCCGACTACATCGTGCACCGCCAGCCCTTCCCGGGGCCGGGTTTGGCCATCCGCATCATCGGCGACGTGGACGCCGAGAAGCTGAACATCCTGAAGAACGCCGACGCCATCGTCCGCGAGGAGCTGGACGCCTACAACGAGCGCCTGTTCGCCGAGACGGGCGAGCGCAACAGCGAGCACAGCGTCTGGCAGTACTTCGCCGTACTGCCCGACATCAAGTCCGTTGGCGTCATGGGCGACGAGCGCACCTACGCCCGTCCGGTGATCCTGCGTGCTGTGGAAAGCTCGGATGCCATGACCGCCGACTGGGCGCGTTTGCCCTACGACGTCCTAGCCCGCATCTCCGGCCGCATCGTAGCGGAGGTCCCCGGCGTGAACCGAGTAGTCTACGACATCACCAGCAAGCCCCCCGCGACTATTGAGTGGGAGTAAGCCGATAGGGCTTTGACCTGCACTTTTTAGTGCCGCACTATGCTCCTGAGTTTCGTTTCGTACGAGAGTCACGGCAAAGCCACCAGCGACATTGGTGAGTAAATCCGACAATCTGGCCTCCGTTCCCGCGTTGGGACGGAGGCTTTTTCTTTACGGTTTTACTCCCTTTCACCTGCGATTTCGCCATTTACTCCCCCGTGTTTCGAGACAGCAAGGCGCGGGGCGGTATTCGGAGGAATGGGAATAAGAATTTATCCCAAGTGAGTAGACGCGCAATTTTTGTCCCCGAGGGCGAAACGAGGCCGTTTCGGGGCCCGTGAAACTCAAATCGAACTCAATGGGCGTTTTTGCGGTCTCCGCACGGCGTTTCCCCAGGTGGTTAATGGGGAGTAAAGAATCTCACCGTCTCAATGAAAACGGGAGTAATCAGGGGAAATGCCGCGGTGTGATGCCGTGTGCCACCCTGTAAGCCACCGCGTCGTTTACTCCCCAGGTGCGCCGAAAATGCCTTTGCATGCAATGGGGAGTAAAAACTCAGCATGCGCAGGAACGCGCAACGCTCACCGCCTAGCTTGGCGTCCTGATTCGGTTGCGTTGATTGCAAAAGGCAGAGAGCCGCTACAGCGAGGCTTTCCAGTCCTCGTACTCGGCGGCGTCGATTTCGCCGTTCTCGAGCTGCGCGCGCTTCTCGGCCCACAGCTCGATCGCCATCGCGGCTTTGGGCGCGTGCGGCGCCTTGGGGTTCAGGGAGAGGCCCGATCTGTCGGCTGCGGGCACGATGCCGAAGGAGTCCTCGAGCCGCACGAGAAGCGACATGAGGTCGCCCGCGGTCTCGACACCGTAATCCTTGAGGGCGTTGACGGAAACGCCAAGCGCGGCGGAGATGGACTCGAGCAGCTCGGGCTTGACGGCGCGGATGCCGCTCTCGTAATGGCGCACGGCCCCCTCGGTCAGGCCGACGGCCTCGGCCAGCTGCGCCTGCGTCATGCCGCGCGACTTGCGGTAACGCCTTATGTTCTCGCCTACGGACATGCGCCCTCCTCCTGGAAATACGTACCAGCACATCTTATCAGCGTACGCAAATGTACGCAATTCTATTGACAGTACAGATATGTACGTTTACTCTGAATCTGTAAACCGTACGTATCCGTACGCTATTGATGGGAGGAACCATGGACGAGAAGGTGGCGAAGACGCCGAGGCCGCACATGCTGGACGCCGACGAGGTCGCGGAGCTGCTGAGGATCAAGAAAGGCAGCGCCTACGAGGTAATCAGGAAGATAAACGCCGAGCAGGAGGCGCGCGGGCGCGTGGTGATCCGCGGGCGTGTTAGAAGCGACGTCTTCGACTCCCTGTACTTCCCGGAGGTGGACTGACATGCCCGTGTACAAGGATGGCAACAACGGCACGTTCTACGTGCAGTGCTACTACCGCGATGCCCGCGGCTCGAAGCGCCACAAGACGAAGCGCGGCTTCTCCTCCGAGGTGGAGGCCGCCGTGTGGGAAGGCCAGTTCAAGAGCCTGAACGGCGGGGCCATGGACATGACGTTCTCCGAGTTCGTCGAGGTGTACGCCTCCGAGGTGAAGCCGCGCATACGCGAGCACACCTGGATCACCAAGGAGTACATCATCAACGACAAGCTCGTGCCGTTCTTCGGGGACATGCGCATGTGCGACGTGAGGCCGATCGACGTCATCAGGTGGCAAAACGAGCTCACCGAGCACCGGGACGCCGACGGGAAGCCCTGGGCGCCGACGTACCTGCGCACGGTGAACAACCAACTGAACGCCATCTTCAACCACGCCGAGCGCTACTACGGCCTCACCGACAACCCGGTGCGCAGGGTCGACAAGATAGGCTCGAAGAAGGGCGGCGAGATGCAGTTCTGGACCAAGGACGAGTACCTGAGGTTCAGCGAGGCCGTCATGGACAAGCCGCTGTCGTTCCACGCCTTCGAGCTGCTCTACTGGACGGGCATACGCTGCGGCGAGCTCCTGGCGCTCACTCCGTCCGACTTCATGCTGGAGAGCTCGCGGCTGCGCATCAACAAGTCGTACCAGAGCCTCCACGGCGTGGACACCGTGACCGACCCCAAGACGCCCAAGTCGGTGCGCACGATCGTCATGCCCGCCTTCCTTCGCGACGAGATGGCGGACTTCATCGAGATGCGCGACGACGTCGCCCCCGACGAGCGCCTGTTCGCCGTGACCAAGCACTTCCTGGCCCACGAGATGGAGCGCGGATGCAAGGCGTCGGGCGTGAAGCGCATCCGCATACACGACATACGCCACAGCCATGTGAGCCTGCTGATAGAGATGGGCTTCTCCGCGTTGGCCATCGCCGAGCGTATGGGACACGAGGCGGTGGACATCACCTACCGCTACGCGCACCTGTTCCCCACGAAGCAGGACGAGATGGCCGCCGCGCTCGACGGGGCGAGGGGGTAAGAAGGATGCCGTGCGAGAACAGCGCCCGCAAGCGCAGCAAGACGATGGCGTTCCGCTGCACGCCCGAGGAGCACAAGCTCATAGGCTTTGTTGGCCATAGCCGAACACCACCCTTCCTTCTCGGATTCTTGACGGCCTGAACAATCGTCAATATCCGGCGGGAGGGTGGTTTTGTAAAGCAGGTTGTCGTCCGCCCGCATAGCGGGCGGTTTACTCGGCGCGGCTACGCGCGCGCCAGACTGAAGTCATTAACGCAAAGAGGGCCGGGATCAACCCGGCCCTCTTCTTGCGTCCCGCCGCCGCCCCATGCAGGTGCGACGGCGGGTTTCCTCTATCCGGCCTTCGCCGGGAACGGCTGCGCTAGCGCTTATCGCGGCGGCGCATGATGCACAGCGCCGCGATGGATGCCGCACCCGCCAGGGCCACTGCCGTAAGCGGCAGGACCAGGGCAAGCTTGTCATCGCCCGTCTTGGTCAGCACCTTGCCGATAGGCCCGCTTGGCGTGAAAGTCTTGTCGCCGGGCTGCGTGGGCTGCGTGGGCTGCACGGGCGCCGGAGGCTCGGCGTACGTGTTCGTGAATGCGAGCACGTCGGCATCGCCTGCCACCGTTGCGTTCAAGTGGCCGAGTCCGTCATCGACGACCGTCACGGTCACCTTGTACGCGTGCTTGTCGTACGTCACGTTCGCCTGCGCATCGTCGAGCTCGGTGAGCGCGAACTCGTACGTGCCGGGCTTGTCGAACGTCAGCGCCGGGAAGGCGATCTTGCCGTCGGCGGCGTTCTTCGCCTTCAGCTCGGTGCCGTCGGCCGCGGTCAGCACGAACGTGAACTGCCCGTCCTCAAGGTTCTTGCCCACCAGCGTCTTGGAAGCGCCGATGACCACGGTCGTGGGCGTTGCCTGGTAGGCGTTGGCGAAGCTCGCCTCGCGCGCGCCTTCCAGCGCATGGGCTACGCTAAGCGTGCCGTCGCCGTTGTCCTTCACCGTGGTGACCACGGTGTACGTCGCACCGTCGTACGTTACGCCGTTGGCGACGGTGCCGCCCCCGACCTCGTGCAACGTGTAGCGATGCGTGCCGGGCTGCGTGTACTTCACCGCGCTCAGCGTCACGCTGCCGTCGGCGGCGTTAACGCCGGTCGCCACCACATCTTCGCCCTCGAGCAGCTCGAACGCGAACTCGCCGGCAGCCATGTCGCGGCCCGTCAGCGTCTTGGTCACCGCCACCTGATCGGTCACGCTGGAGCTAGCGGGCTTCACCGCGTAGGTGTTGGCGAAGGAGAACGCCGGGTTCTCCGCAGCGCCCTGGCGCTCAACCGTCAGCTTGCCGGCGCCATCGTCGGTCACCTTGAAGCTGACCGTCTTGGTCGCCGCGGCATCGTTGGTCACGCCGGACACGGAACCGCTCTCCGTCACCTTATAGGTGAACACGTGGGAACGCGGCTTGCCGGACTCGGGCTCCGGGTTCACCGGCTGGTCGGCCGGCTGGTTGCCGGGGGCAACCACGTCAGCTGCACCGCTGGCGGCGTTGGGAGCCGCTACGGCGCCCGCACGCTGCTCATCGCCTGCCGCGGGCTTGTCGCCATCGTTGGCGGCGGCGGGCTTGTCGCCCTCGTCGGCCGCCTGGGCGGAAGCGTTGCCCGCATCCGCGGCGACCTTGCCAGCGTCGGCAACAGCCTTCGCAGCATCGGCAGCCTGGTCGGCTTCCTTGGCCGGCACTGCCTGATCAGTGGCCTTCGCGGCATCCGCTTCAGCCTTGTCGGCATCTGCGGCGGCCGTCTGGCCGTTCACGCCCAGGGCGCGGTTGAGGTCCTCCAACGTGAACTTGATGGTGCCGAAGTCCACGCTGCCGTTCGCCGCGTTCTTGGCGGTGGTGCGTTCGGGCATGGGAGCGGCCGCATCGTCGGAGGTCACCTTGAAGGTGAACTTGCCCTCGATGGAGGCCGGTTCAAGCCCGGGTGCCGCCTGCAGCATCTTGACGCCGGACAGGCCCACCTGCACCGGATCGCCCGTGGAGTACGTGTTCTCGAACTTCAGGCCATCGCCAAGGTTCGCCGTTGCCGTAAGCGAGCCATCGCCGTTATCGACGACCGTCACCCTGAACGAGATCGGCTGCGTCTGCGGCGTGATGCCCTGGCCAGCCAGGCCGTCGGTCTTCTCGTAAGCCAGGTAGCTCACCGTCCACGAGATGATCCCCGGGTCGGAGGTCTTGTGGGCGTTGCCGTCCTGCACCAGGCCCTCAAGCATCTCGGTGGTGTAGTGAAGGCCGTCGAACGTCACGGTGCCATCGGCCGCGTTCTTAGCCGTCCGCAGGTCGTCCCCGCCCGTTGCATACTTCACCGCGAAGGTGAACTCGCCGGCGGAAAGCGGACGTCCCGTGAGCCCCTTGGTCGCCCTCACCTGAGCGGCGGTGCCGCCCGGGTTATCAGTGGAGGCGGCATACGCGTTGGCGAAGGGAACCACTGCGGGGCCCGTACCGGCAGCAGACGGGTCTGCACCGTACACGTAGGTCTTAACGCCCTCAGGCCCGCCGGCAACCACGGTCTTGACCGTAAGCGCGGCCTTCTCCGGGTTGTCCTCGACCGTCACCGTTACCGCGTACTCCGTCGTGTCGTAGGTGTAGCCGGTAACCTTTTCGCCTACCGCCTCGACCACCTTATAGGTGTACGTCTTGCCCACGTCGCTCTGGCGCAGCACCACGTGCTGCTCGCCCAGCGCGGACTTCACGGCTTGCGCACCATCGGCAGCTGCGGGCATGGCGATCTCGGCGCCTTCCAGCGGCAGGCCCAGCGCGTACGCCGACGCCTCGTCGCCAGGGGTCACCTTGATTGTGAACTGTCCCTCAGCCATATCGCGGCCGGTCAGGGTCTTGGCCACGTTCAGGCCGCCCGCCGCCGTGTAATCGATTTCAGCTGCGTAGCGATTCACGAACCTGGTGTTCTCCGCGACCGCAGAGGCCTTGAGCATGCCGGAGCCGTCGTCGGACACCGTCACCTTGATGGTGGCCACGTTGCCGTCGTACTGGATGCCCGGCAGCTTATGGCCGTCGGCGGGCACGACCTCGCGCACCTCGTAGGTGAACGTGCGCTTATGGTCGGGCTCGGCCTTCACCATGTCGGACGTGAACGTGATCGTGCCGAATCCGAAGCTCTCCGCGTTCTCCTTGGCCACCGTCGCGGTGGTCACATCGTTGCCCGCGGCATCCTTGGGCAGCGGACCGCCATCGAGCGCCTTCAACTCGAACGTGAACTCGTCGGAGTCGATCCAATCGCGGCCCTCGAGCACCTTGTTCAGGCCGGCGGTGGCGGTATCGTAGCTGGTCGGGGTTGCCTGATAGCCGTTCACGAACGCCACGGTCGCGGAATCGACGACCTCCCCATCCAGCTTGGTGGTCAGCGCCAGACGCTTGTCGGCATCGCTGCTCATGCCCACCGTAATCTCGAGCGTATGCACGCTGTCGTCATAGGAGACGCCGGGTTTAGCGTCTGCCGCGGCGGGCACGACCTCGCGCACTTCGTACGCGAACGTCTTGCCGATATCAGCCTGCGTGAACGTGACGCCGTTCATCTTCGTCATATCGCACGCAACGCCATCGGCACGCGCAGCGTTGGTGAAGCTGCGGTCGGAATCCGTCAAGCGGGCTTCGGCATCTTCCGCAGACACGGTATCGGATTTCACGCCATGGACGCTGAAGGAGAACTCATCAGCTGCCATATCGCGGCCGTTCAGCGTCTTCTGGACGGTGATGCCGGAGAACTGCGCATTCTGCTCGTACTTGTTCTCGAACTTCGCCGGCCCGTTGTCGTAGCTCACCTCGGCGACCAGCTTGCCCTCATGGCCATCGGTCACCGTGACCTTAACCTTGTGGACGTGACGGTCGAACACGATGCCGCCGGTTGCGGTGCCCACTTCATCAAGAGCCTTATCGCAGTACTCGTTCTCCTGCACCACGAACGAATACGTGCCGGGCTTGCTGAACGTCATCTCGCCGAAGGAGAACCTAGTCTCATCGCCCGCCTTCGCGCCGCTCACCTCAGCTTTGTAGGCGTCCTGCGGAATGACGACGCTGCCGTTGTCAACTGCCTCCTTCGTAGCCTTATCCGCCACGCTCAATTTGAAGCCGAACGTCTCGCCTTCCGCCATATCGCGGCCGGTCAGCACCTTGGTACCGTGAATGGCCGTATCGCCCCCGAGCTTAGCGGGATCGGGTTTGTACGAGTTATCGAAACCGAACATGGCGCCGGTAATCGGCTCTTCGCTATTGTTCTTGTAGTACTTGGCGCTCAATTCAAGCGTGCCACCAACGTCCGCGATGGTCGCCTTCGCGGTCCACACCGTCTGGTCGTACACCATGCCGGCCGGGTCGAAGGTCTTGTCCGCCAGGACATCTCGCACGGCACGCCACGTATCGCCGACCTTAACCACCTCGACGATCTTGTACTCGAAGGTGGCGTCGAGCGTTTCGGGATCGAGATTCCCGAACGTGAACGTCGCCTGCGGGAACACGATGCCGCCGCCTGCCTCGACCGTGGTCAGAACGCCGCGCCATTCGCCGCGATTGACGCGCGTCACGCCATCGCCTTGGGGCAACGGCGCATTGGGGTTGTCCGTGCAGGCGATCACATGGAACATGCCCGACTTAAGGGGTTTCTCACCTGTCGCATCCGTATATGTCTTCGTTCCGCTGGGAGTCCACTTCACCTCAGTGGTGTCGTACTCGTTCACGAACGTCGCCGTATCATTCCCAATGGTCTGCGGCTCCGCATATTTCACACCGTCATCGCCTGCCAGCTTCGTCATCTTGGACTTCACCGTCAGCGTGCCGTCGTGGCTCTCATCGGTTACCGTCACCACGACCTCGTACAACGCCTGAGACGCGCTCACGCCGGGTTTCAGGTGGCTGAGCTCCTCGGATTCCCAAATCTGGTACGTGTACGTGCCCGGCTTCGTATAGGCGATGCTCTCAAAATGGAAGCTCACCGGAACGCCATCCTTGGCGTCATTGCTCGTTACCGTAACACTCGTCTCGCCCTTGCTGCCGCCCAGAGTGTTGGCCGGCGGCATCGGGGCCTCAACGGACGCATCGGCGTCCTTCATGATGAACACGAACGTATCGGCAAGCCAAGCGCGACCGGTCAGCACCTTCTCGCCCTTGAGGTACGTCTCGCCATCCAGCGTGCCGGATGCGGCGTACGTGTTCTTGTACGTTACCGCGCTCGTTTCCCCGGCAGCAATCTGACCCTCCGCATCGGCGGCCTCTGCGGTGAAGCCGTTGCGCGGCGTCTCGCTTACCTTATAGTTCCAGCCTGCGGAAAGCCCGTACACGTACAGGGTCTCGCCCGGCTTCAGGGAATGCTTCGCCTCGCCGTTCTCGCCGAACGCCAGCACGAACTTATTGCCTTGCTGTTCGCCGTTCGCGCTCTTCACCACGGCGTTGAAGCTCTTGCCGGCGGCATCTTGCATGGCGATAGTAAACTCGAAGGATTCGTCCGCAAAATCAGCTGCGTTATACCCAACGGGCAGCTGCAGCTGCTTCGTCACCGTCAGCGTGCCGGGCACATCGACGCTCAGCTTGCCGTTGTTGCCCAGATGGGCGTTGATGAGCGTTTCCGCGGAGGACTGCTCGATGCCGCTCCACTTTGGGTTCAGCACGTCCGCGGCCGTGTCCGTGCGGTTCTCTTCCTTGACCTTGTACAGTTCGTTGATGTAGGTCAAACGCGGCGTGCCGGACTTCAGATAGCAGGCACCCGTGGAATCCCAAGCGATGGAGCCCTCGACCTTCTCAGCGGCATCGCCCGGTAAGGACACATGCACGGTCTTCGCAACGGGCTTGCCGTTGTCCATGGCGTAGTAGTCGTGCTTGTAGTAGTACGTGGAGCCGGTCTCTACCGACTTCGCGGGAACAGCGCATGCCTCATCGGTGTAAATAGGCGTGTCCTGCGTGAAGTAATAGTAGCTATTGTCCGCAGCCGGCTCGAACGTGGCGACCACGTCGCCCGTTTCCTTGTCGGTCCACTTGTTGGCATAGAAGCTCACCTTGCCCGTTGCGTCGGTGTTCTTCTCCATATACTCCTTCATGGCGTCATCGGGATTCTCCAGCAGATCGAGCGCCGCCGGCTTCACGCCGGAGGAGTACAGCACCGAGATCGGCGTGGTGTTCGAGACATTCATGGTATCTTTCGCCAGGTCGATGGCGAAGTTGCGCAGCGGGATCAAAGATGCGGGCACCTTCACCTGCACCTTGTCGCCCACCGCAACGTCGTTCGAACGCGTGACGGTGATCACGACGTCCTCCAGATTGGCAGCAGCCAAGCCGGAATGCACGTCACCGCTGAAATGGTACGTGTCGACGTTTCCATCAGTGGTCTTGGACTTGCAGCCGTAGACCGTTTCGTTGTACACGAGCTTGGACAGGTCGGTGACCTGCATGTAATCGCCCAGCTGATCATCGAAGGCGATGTAGCCGGTCTCGTGCTCGAAGCCCTCAGTCGTCTCCGTCGGATGGCCGGCGCCCGTCGAGATTTCCTTGGAGAGGTCGACGAACACGCGCTTCAGCTCATCGGCGTTGGTCGCGCTCTTGTAGAACGCGGCGTCTTTGCCGTCAGAACCCTTCGCGCGGTCGCCGAAGCTCCACTTATATTCGCCCCACCACAAACTCGTTTTCTCATATGAATACGTCGCAGACGGGTAGTTGCTCGACACGGCATGCATGAACTTGTTCTCGTTGGAAACGCCCTGCGCATTGGGATACTTGGCCGGATCGGCGCTCTGGAAGGTGCCGATGGAATACACCACAGCACCCGCGTCCTTCATATCCTTAGCGTTTCCAACGGCGCTCGAGGCGACGTCCGGAGAGAAACTGCTCTGGGTCGTCGGCGCGCCATCGGTGAAGAAGATGACGACCTTCTTGGCATCGGAACGACCAGAGATCTGACCCTTCGCAAGCTCCAAGCCTGCGGCGGCATTCGTTGCGCCGGCGGGCTTGATGGCGTTCACCTGGTCCGAGAAAGCATCTTTCGTCTCATCGGTACACGGAGCCAGCGTCTTCATCACCTGGCTGTAGTTGTACGAATATCCGCCGTCGCGATACGTGTCGTTGCCGACCTTGTCGGTCTTGTTCCCAGCGAACTTCACGATGGCGACCTGATGCTGCTTAGCCGCATCCTTGACCGCCGCATTCTGCACAGCGACCTCATCGATGAACGAGTTCGCTGCGCTCTTGAGCGCAGCGATGCGCTTTGTGTCATCGCCGCCGCCCATGGCGTCATCCATCGACCCGGAGACATCAAGCACCAGCACGATGTCGAGCGGCGTGGTTGCCGTATCGGATAGGTTAGAGGTGGACGACGACGCCGTGAGCGCGGTCAGGAAGTCCGCACCATTCTCCTTGGATATGGTGACGCCGTTCTTGCTGATCTCGCCATCTGACACGGTCTTGTCGGTCCAGATACGTCCAACGCTCGACGTGTCGCTCTTGATAAGCCCCGACCAATCCCAAATGGTCGAGAGGTCCGTGACGGCGGTCTTGTTTCCGCTGTACGTTGCCGCCGATGAGCCTTCCGCGAACGCCGCGCCGCCGAACAGCGGCGACAACGCAAGCACCAGCACGGCGGCTAACGCTGCCTTGAAACGCTTCGTCGATTTCATGCCGTAGTCTCCTTCCACCGCATCGCGGCTTTCCGTATCCCCTTGCGCTTGTATATGCGCGCGCTCGGGCTTTTCCGGTACCCTGTCATATTCATGGGCCGCTTCTTCCCGCACGGCCCTCCCATGCCATCGCGCCCGCCGACGTCGGCCTCGCTCGCCGATCGCCGGACGCGCGCACAGCCCGTAACCGCGCATCGCGCCAGCGGTGCAAGCGGTATCGAGCCGCTGCACCTCTTCTAAACATCATGCCAAAGGGGGCACACGGAACCACGCCGTATTTACGAACGCGAGACTTAGACGATTTGTTTTCGCAGGTGGGTGAAGCGGCGTCAGGGGGTCGTATAAACGACCCCCTGGACAAAACAGCCAAACCGCAGACGCCTCCCGAGAACTCACGGCCGAAATTAACCTCTTCGGAAAAATATTAAAACGATGGAAACGCGACACGAGATACAATAAGGAAAAGGGTGTGGACACACTTGGAAGGAGGGGCGCGATGGACAACGCGAAACGCGAAAATAGACTGCTCTTTTGCGCACTTGCGTTATTCTTCTTCGTGTTCCTTGAGTCGACGCTGTTCTTCCAAACCAACCTAGCTCAATCCGGAGGGCACGGTCCCTTCCTCTCGCAGCTCCCCATCCAAGGCGCCAGCACCCTGGGCCTTCTGGCCTTTTCCCTCAAGAACCGTCTTGTCGACGAAAAAGGCCGACCAGTGTTCATGGGAGCCGTCACCGTCCTTGGGGTCGCGTGCCTTGTCGGCGTCGCTTTCGCATCCTCGCCGCTGGTGATCGCGTGCACGGGTGCGGGCGGGTTCTTCCTTATCGGGCTCGCCGGCGCCACCGCGTACTGGGCAACGTGCGTGAGGTCGCGCAACATCGTGCGATTCGCAACGCTGATCGGAGGTAGCCACGCGCTCGGCGTGCTCGCGCAGATTTCCTTGCTCGAATTCACGTCGAACCATCTGATCGAGGTCGTCGTGCTTTCCGCGGGCATCATCGCCCTGGGCGCGATCAATGCGCGCATATGGCCGTCAAAAAAAGCGCTCTCCGACCTTTCCGCATGGCAAGAAGGACACAGGGGCGATCACATTACAAGCAGCAAGTTCGCCGGATGGCGTCTCGATCATATGACCCCTCGCACCGCCGTCATCACGATCTTCGCCTTAGTGCTGCTGCTTTCCGTGCTGTTCAACACGCTCTACACCTTTATAGACATTGGCTCGCCCTGGACCAGCCAATACACCAACGTAACGCTCCGCATTCTGATGGCCGTCGGAGGCCTTGCCGGCGGCGTGCTGTTCGACCTGCACTGGGCGCGTTACCTGGGCATCGTCATGTTCTGGATGATGCTGCTCTCGGTCGGCGCGATGCTCGGGGTGGAGGCAGGCGGGCCGTACGCCATCGGGGAAGTCGTCTACTTCCTAGGTTCAGGCGTGTTCATGACGTTCTACACCGCGGTGTTCATCTGGATAGCGCAGTTCCTACGCGCCCCCGACCTGTGGTGCAGCATGGGGCGGGCGCTCAACAACGTGACCGCCATCGCAATCGGCGCACTCGCGCTGCTGGTGATCGATTTGACGAATCCCGTGGCAGTGGTCGTGCTGCTGATCCCCCTAATCATCGGCATCAACGCGCTGCTCTTCGCCGCCGGCATGCTGGACTTGCATCCGCGCCCGAGGGGGGGGGGCACGAGGCCGCAGAGCGCACCGGGCAGCAAGGCGACGATTCCGGTTCCGCCGGCAATATCACGCCTGGTCAAGCGGCGGTCGGCGAGTGCACGCCTGCCGCTAGCAACACCACGCCCTGCTCCGACGGCAGCGACACATCCGTCCAAAGGGCAGCTGATGGGATGCCGGAAGCCGCGGAGGGCCCGACACCCGGCGCCGCGCCCTCCGCAGACGATGCCGCCATCGACCCCGAAGTGCACCTTGCGGATTTCGCCGGCCGTTTCTCGCTCACGCCGCGCGAGATCGAGGTGCTTGCCACCGTCACCGCCGACGAGCGCCCACTCAAGCATGTGGCCGCGGACATGGGCATCTCCCTGCGCGTGCTCCAGCGGCACCTGACCTCGCTCTACCAGAAAACCGGCACGCAATCCCGCGTCGGCCTCACGAAGCTGTTCTGGGAGTAGCTCTCCCCGCCACGCCCCGCGCGCAATATCGCACGCTGCAGGAGAGTCCCGAGGAGGCTACGCCACCAACCGGCAAACCCCGCGAAACCGTTCACCCGCTTCCCCATTGCGAGCTGCCCCCTTCGCCCCATACGCCCCGTAATCAGGACCACCCGCATAGCGGGTGGTTTGCTCTTAGGGTATAACCCGTGGAAGGCCGGCGCGCGCCTAAAGACGCCGGCCTTCACGCTGTTCAGGCCCTATTGCCCTTGACCCGTGGCGAGCCGGTCGAACCGGCGGGCCCCGGCTACTTCTTGAACGGGTCGGAGTACTCCTTGACGCTCAGCTTGTCCAGCGCGATGTCGGCGGCCTCCTGCTCCCTGATGTACTTCGCGATGGTCGCCTCGTTGAGCCCGACGGTGGAGACGTAGTAGCCCTCCGCCCAGAACCTCCTGTTGCCGAACTTGTACTTCAGGTTGGCGTGCTTGTCGAAGATCATGAGCGAGCTCTTGCCCTTCAGGTAGCCCATCACGCTCGACACGCTGTACTTCGGCGGTATCGCCAGCAGCATGTGCACATGGTCGGGCATGAGGTGCCCCTCTATTATCTCGACGCCCTTGTACTCGCAGAGCCTCCTCAGGATCTCCCCTATGTCGGACCTGATTTGGCCGTAGATGGCCTTTCGCCTATACTTCGGCGTGAACACGATGTGGTACTTGCACATCCACTTCGTGTGCGAAAGGCTGTAGGCTTTGTTGGCCATAGCCGAACACCACCCTTCCTTCTCGGATTCTTGACGGCCTGAACAATCGTCAATATCCGGCGGGAGGGTGGTTTTGTAAAGCAGGTTGTCGTCCGCCCGCATAGCGGGCGGTTTACTCGGCGCGGCTACGCGCGCGCCAGACTGAAGTCATTAAGTAAAAGGCGCCCATGCGGGCGCCTGCCTAGTGGCTGGAGTTGTTCGGTTGTGGTTGGAATGCTTCTCTTCCGCGGTGCTGTCGTCCGGGGTCCGGCATCTGTCGTTCGCCTCTTCTGTCGTGTTTGCTGTTGCGTGTTCTGCGAGCGACCTTGCGCGGGCCTGCCGGCCCGTTGCCCCAGGTGCACCCGGGTAAATGGTACCCATGCGTTGAGACATAATGTGGCTAATAGGATGATTATGCTGCAAAGGGATGGGTGGGCGGTGAAACTGGTTTTGCGCCACCAGCCTAAGCAGTTGTGGGTAAATCAATCAGCGTTTCAACGATGTCCTGCATTCATGTGAATACAGGCGAATGCAGGCGAATGCAGGCCAATGCAGGACGATCTTTGCGCCAAATAGAGCCTACCCATTGAACTTGATGCCGAAATCAGCGACTTTCGACAAGAATCTCTCGTTATCGCGATTGGTGAGAAGCTTCTTTAGCATATATCCTATATATTCAATATTATTAATTCGGTAGCGTCCCAAACGTTGGTGTAGGCGCCTAGAATCTGGTCTGTATTCTATACC
>ERZ773162.115-NODE-115-length-102544-cov-6.219448_pt1 | contig 102544 bp, 95 predicted proteins | sample MGYA00511113_ERZ773162 | MGnify/ENA primary metagenome ERZ773162 (study PRJEB29015, sample SAMEA2737807) | human gut metagenome | biome: human gut; feature: human-associated habitat; material: faeces | place: China | collected 2012 ... | reverse complement strand
TCCATGACTTGCTTCTATAATATAAACTTGGCTTATATTATTTTCTATGTTTTCATCATAATTATTTACAAAAGATTTAAGTTCTTCTTTTCGATTGATAAAAAACATATTCGCCTCCGTATACATTAAATATTTAATCATTAAATTTTGTAATTATATTTGAAAGATAATCAGCTATTATCCATCATTAATATAATACTACACATTTCAGCAATTTACACCAATTTTTTTTACAAATAACTTTTATATTTTTCATTTTATACTTTTTTCTTCTAAAAAGACATTTTTCTCTCCATTAATATACATTTTTCTTATTTTTTTACCCAAAAATCAACTTTCTGAAAAAAATCTAATATTTTTCCCCTCACCGATTATGATATAGTCAACAACTTACAAAGGACTATTTACTATGGATAAAATCAGACAAGCCTTAAAAACAACATATAACTATTCAGATTATGAATTGGAATTAGTAAAGTATACATTACTTTCCATTGCATCTGAATTTAGCAAGATACTATTGCTATATATTTTTTACATTATTATTGGTAAAGTTTTAAGTTTTACCGTATTTATACTTTTATTATCATTAATTAGATTTAACAGTGGTGGCTTTCATTGTAAACATTATACAACCTGTTTGCTGTTAACTTTCGTGATATCTTATCTGGCAGTAGTTATCCTTCCACAATTAATAACTCCGGATATCTTATTTATTCAATTTTTTACTATTGTCTGTATCCTAATTAACTATTACATTGGTCCAATAGTTTCACCTCTTAGACCATCTCCAAATAGCGTATTGTTAAAACACTGTCAGAACAATAGTTTTCTTATTATATTTGCTTTTTTTATAATAGTTAGCATTTTCAATAGCCATAGCATAATATATCAATATTTAATTATTGGCTTTTGGACTATCATATTACACACATGTCAAATGATGTTTGCTAAAATTCTAATGTTCAAAGGAGGTCGTAAAAATGTTTCGTAAAAAATTAAGTTTATCTTGTATGAACAAAATCTGTTGTTCATGCCTTGCATTAATGTCATTTATTCATTTTTCAGGTGTAAGTTTTCTGCTTTTTGGCGAAAGAAAATTTCCAACACCAATAGAACACTAATGCTAAAAACCCCCGAAAGTTATCAAAATGGTAACTTTTAGGGGGCTTTTACTATTCTTTATTTAATTACCGAAAAACTTATCCAGTTTTTATTATGTATTTCCTGCATTTCTACTAAAATATCGAATTTATATTTTTTCTGTAAATCTTTTATCTTAGCTAAACCTATTCCTCTATTTTTGCCTTTTGTAGAATAATTATACTGAAAGAACTTTGCAATCTCATCATTCTCATAATAAGGGCTTACATTTTTAACCCTTATTTCAATCTTTTGTTCCATTGCGAACATTTCCAGAATAACACTTTTATCTTTTTCTATACTCAATGCTTCCACTGCATTATCCAAAAATATTCCTACTATTTCAATACAGTCAAGCACTTCTATCGCTAACTCTGCATCCGGAACAGATAAATTAAATTCTATATTTATTCCTGCTGCCATAATCTCATTCACTTTTCGATATAAGAATCCAGCTAATACAGGTTGCTCTACAGAATGCAATATTTTGACAACTTTGTTTTCGTCCAATAATTTGTCTATATATTTTCTTTGTTCCTTTTCTGCTTTTATATCTGACAAACCATATAATGCATTAATCTGATTTTTGAAATCATGTTGCTTTTTTCTTGATATTTCAACTAAAGCATTATATTCTTCACTATAACGATTTGACAATTTTATCTGCTCCTGTTGATATTTTGTCTCCCTTTCCATTTCTTTCCATCTTAATAAAATACAGGCTATTATTGAAGCAAACGTTACAATAATTACATATAAGTCAGATTGTATTTTGTTACTATCCTTTATTCTATACATACAATATCCATATATGAACATTACCAGTATAAACGTTATATTTAAAATCAACTCTTTTCTTGCTAGGAATTTATAAACACCATATAGAAATTCTGTTCTACTTATTAGTGCAATAGCCATCAAAACACCAGTGTTAATTACCAAAACCATTATGTTTTCACTTGCTTTACAGTAATCTCCTATATAATACACCGGAAGAGCAATTATCATCTGAATCAATCCTGTAAATATCATACTTAATATTGCCGTAAAAATTGCTGTTTTTAAAGGCTTTTTAAATTTGATATATACATATAGAATATACAAAACATATATAACAAAATATGACTTTGTTGTAATTACCTCTCTATCCAACATTCCCATAAACGTAACTTCTATAGCAATCCATACAACTGTTTTAATATCTGTCTTAATTTTCACACCATAAATACTACTTATACATATTGCCAAGGAAATAATTTCTAATAACCAATATATTCTTTCTAACATTTGAAAAAGTCCTCTAAAAATTTTTTCTTCAACTTTGGTCCTATTTCCAACGTTCCAAAACCATCTACCAGCATAACATATCTATTTGACTTATCTATCCCTTCTATGTACTCAGCGTTCACTATTGTATTATTACTACATCTGAGAAACTTTTTTGAATTCAGCTCTAATAATATCTTTTTGTTAGATTTATAAGGTGTCGGCATTACCTTTCCATTCTTACATTGTATGTATGTGATTCTGTTATTTGTTTGAAAATATACAATATTTTTTGTTTTGATAGAATAAATGACTCCATCATCTTTGTAATAATAAAACTCTTTAGCTTTTTTGGGTGTTGTATATTCTAATGCCTCGACTACTGACTGCTTAAATTCTGCATAATCATATGGCTTTTCATAATATCTGAAACAATGTAGATTAGAATAAGCATGAAATTTAGGATCTTCTAGAGATGTTGTTACTATAATTGGTGTGAACTTATAGTAATTTATTGAGCGAATGCTTTCTATGAATTTTAGCCCCGATATATCAGCAAACACTTTAGTATTCAATATAATATCTACAATGAATAAATCTATATTATACTCCAATGCATATCTATATGCCTGTTCGCTATTCTTTGCCTTATGTATATAGACATCTTTAATATCTTTTAGTACTTTGCATAGTTTCTCCATATTATTATCATTATCTTCTACTATTAAAATTTGTTTATCTGAAGTATTCATACACACTACCTGCCACCTATTGTATTTCTTTTAAATCTTCCTCTAATTTTATCATAAGTTCTTTGTATTTATTTTCATCCAATCTGCATAAACACGCTATCAGCCTAGTAACCATTAAAAATTTTGTTTCATCATTCATATATTCGAGTTCCAGTTCATAGTGTTTTTCGTCGTTTACCGTACCAAATAAAATATAATCCGATGATACTCCAAACTCCTTACGCAACTTTTCCAAATGTTCGATAGTAATATTGTTTCGTCCACTTTCCATTCTTTGATATGTTGAATACGATATATCTAATCTTTCCGCCATTTTCTCCTGTGTTAAATGATGCCTATCTCTTACACTTTTTAATCTTTTTGCTTTCTGCCTGTCTTTTCTTGATATCATTTTCTTGTCCATATAACTATACCACTCCCGCCTTTTTTACTAAATGATTTTAAATTCTTTTTCATTCATGCACCATTGCACAAGGTAGCACGTCACACGCTACTTTGTGTCACGTACGTTCATAGTATATTTATGCCACTTGCAAAAAAATATATGAGTACTATGCCATAAGCATAAGTAACTCATATATTATCATTTTCATCTTTTTATTTGTTTTCGTTGCCATATTTATTATTTGCTCGTCAGTTATCCGCACTACATTTGTATTTACAAAATTTCCAAACAAATAATCAGCTGATATATCCAATACTTGCATCAACAAGTATATGTGATCTATTTTACAGGCACTTTTTCCTAATTCAATATTTGAGACCTGATCTGCTGATATTCCCAAAATATCAGCCAATTCGCTTTGTGTCATATTATTGCTTTTTCTACTTATTTTTATCCTCTCTCCCATTTTTTTAATTTGCTCATAATCTAAATAATCGTATTTCATTGCATTTATCTCCAGGTATTAAACTTATTCTTCTCTCAATCTGATTATTTCCACTAAAATGTGTTCCACTGCCACCTGTTCTTTACTATCCAGTTTTTTCACTAATTCGATAATAAAATCAGGAACTGTTTGTTGATTACTGTCATTTAATATGTAATCACAACTAACGTTTAGTGCTTTAGAAATTTTGTATAACACATTTGCCGAAAACCCTTTTCTACCTGCTTCAATTTCATATAAAAATTTAGTTGAAATATTTGCCTCTTCCGCCAATTGTTCAACTGTATAACCTTGGTGTATTCTGAGACCTTTTATTTTTTCACTTGAGTGCATATAATTCATATCTTATCCCCTTATTCTACTATCTATTATTATACACAACATCACCAATGCAACATATATTTTAACAAATGTACATTTATTATGTGTTAAATTAATCATTTATATAATTTATCACAAAATACATTATTTTTATCTGTAATTAAATAACATTTTTAAAACCATCTTTTCCAATATTTTTGTATTCTAATTTGCTTTTAAAAAAGCTGCCTTTTCAGGCAGCTTAAAGGAGGTTGAAAAACCATATATTATTAGTATTTGCTTAGTTCTAATAATTCTGTAAGAATTTTTTTTACATTTGGAATTTGTGATGCATCAAAAGATTCTATAATTGTAATTACTTCCTGATCACAAGTGTAATCACCTCCACCTGTCATAATATAATCACATGAAACATCCAATGCTTTGCATATATTTAATAATGTATGAGCTGACATTCCCTTGAGATTATTTTCTATTTCATACAAAAACTTTGCAGATATTCCTGCATACTCAGCAAGTTCTTCTCGTGTAAAATGATTTAATTCTCTAGCGTACCTTACCCTTGTACCAGCATTTGCACATTTTTCCATAGTAATGTTTCTCCCCTATCTTTTGTGTTATTATTACTATAAAATAAAAATACATCTTGGTGAACCAACTATAGTTCACACTTTATCGAACTATAATTCACTATCGATGTTCCATATCAAGTAAGTTCACTCGTATTAACGGATGTGTACATATTAAATCATAGCTTTTAGATGTTCTTACAGCCGACAAATAATAGTTTGTGCAAACACACTATCTCTTGCCTAACTTTTGCAACCAAAAATACCAAGATGCTTATTACATCACCTTGGTATTCGTTAGGAGTATTTCAAAATACAATTGGTATTGATTTTGCTTTACATATATTTCTTTAATTGTTCCACTCTATCCATTCTTTCCCATGGAAGTTCAATATCTGTCCTTCCGAAATGTCCATATGTTGCAGTCTGCTTATAAATTGGCTTTCTTAAATCTAACATTTTTATTATACCTGCTGGTCTTAAATCAAAATTTTCTCTTATAACATCTACTAACTTGTCATCCGCAATTTTACCTGTTCCAAATGTATCTACCATAATAGATGTTGGATGTGCCACACCAATTGCATAAGATAACTGAATTTCACATTTAGCAGCTAATTCAGCAGCAACAATATTTTTTGCCACATATCTTGCTGCATATGCCGCTGAACGATCCACCTTTGTACAGTCTTTTCCTGAAAAAGCACCACCACCATGACGTGCATATCCACCATATGTATCTACTATGATCTTACGCCCTGTAAGTCCACTATCGCCATTTGGTCCACCAATTACAAAACGTCCTGTTGGATTAATGAAGAATTTTGTGTTTTTATCAATCAGCTCTGCTGGAAGCACTGGGTCTAATACATATTTTTTAATATCCTCATGTAATTGCCCCTGTGTAACATTCGCATCATGTTGCGCAGATAAAACCACCGCATCAATTCTTGATGGCTCTCCATCTTCATTATATTCTACTGTAACCTGACTCTTTCCATCTGGTCTGAGATATGGTAATGTTCCATTCTTTCTTACTTCTGTAAGTTTTCTTGTAAGCTTATGAGCCAATGAAATAGAATATGGCATGTATTCTTCTGTCTCATTAGTTGCATAACCAAACATCATTCCCTGATCTCCTGCACCTATTTTGTCCAACTCATTATTATCCCTCTTATTTTCTTTTATTTCTAAAGCCTGATTTACTCCAAGAGCAATATCTTTTGATTGTTCATCTAATGTTATTATGACATTGCAGTCATCACAATCAAAACCATATGATTCGTTATCGTATCCTATTTTCCTGATGGTATCTCTAACTGTTTTATCGATATTTATTTCTGCTTTTGACGTTACCTCTCCCATAACCAAAACAAGGTTTGTTGTAATCGCCACCTCACATGCAACATGACAATTTGGATCTTCTTCTATTAATTTGTCCAATATTGCATCAGAAATTTGATCACAAATTTTATCTGGATGTCCCTCTGTTACTGATTCTGATGTAAATAGATGTTTATTCATTATATATTTCTCCTGTACTAATTCGTATTTTTCTATTATATATAAATATAGTGGTTTCTATTATCCAAATTCTGTATCTATAATTTTCATTGATGTTTTTTGTAGAACCTTACAAGAAAACTTGATAGTGTTTTGAATACCTTCTTCAATAGAAACTTCTGGTTTCCAACCATACTTTTCAAAAGCGTAATCATTAGAAAGTTCAGTATACTTTGTTACTTCATGATCAAGTGCTTTTTCAGAAATAGGATAAGCACCTTCATATAGATTCGGATAGTTGTTCCAAAAATTCTTAGAATCACTATATTCCGGTAATAATTCTTCTTTATGCATAAGTTTAGTAACAATCTTCATCAGTTCATTTATGGACAATGTCGTACCCGTAGAAACATTTACAATATGAAATCCTTTATCCTGTAACACTAATTCGCAAAGTCGGATTAAATCTTCAACATAAACAAAATCTCTCCGTTGCTCGCCCGTCCCGTGTAATACCGGATGTCTATCATAGAATAATTCCCGAATCATATATCCTACTACCGGTGGTTGTGTTCTCAAGCAATCTAAATGTGGTCCATAAACATTTGCAAATCGTAGACAGGTAACATTCATATTATAAACATCCACATAACTACGGCAAAACTGTTCAGCTGTATATTTAGTAGATGGATATATCAGACTTGGTGGCATAACATTAGTTTCAATCGAAGGAAAATCTGTATTATTTTCATACACCGCGGATGTACTGGCAAATACAACTTTTTTCACCCCATAAATACGACTTGCTTCAAGAATAGTTACGGTTCCTGTCACATTTACGTCCGATGCTTCTGAAGGGTTCATCTGACAATCAGGAAGCGGAGTAATTGCAGCAATATGATAAACATAGTCAAATTGATGTTTTTCAAAAATTTGATTGATCAATTCTCTATCTCTTATATCTCCTCTGATAATTTCATTTCTAAAATCATGATTGGAAAATACGAGGTTGTCCTCCGAACCATAAGAAAAATTATCAAGCAACGTCACTTGGTCTCCTTTTTTCCAAAAATAATATGCAAGCTGAGAACCAATAAAACCTGCTGCTCCTGTAATAAATATTTTACGCATAAGTAAACTCCTTAGTTTTTAATATGATCAATACCACACATGCTCTTATAAAAAACACTCATCATTAAATGATTAAAAATCATATGTACATCCTCCGTGATTTGCATACTATTAATAGGTACATGAAGAGAAATGTCTGATAGTTCTTTTAACCTTCCACCTGAATATCCAGTCAAACCAACAACTTTGCAACCTTGTTTTTTACCATACTCTACAGCATTAATCACATTAGGAGAATTTCCACTACCAGAGATAGCCATTAAAATGTCCCCTTTTTTTATTTTTCCTTGAAGCTGAAAACGAAATACTTCTTCATATCCAATGTCATTAGCTACTGCCATTATAGTAGCAATATTGTCATTTAAGCATAAAAAGCGAAACTTTTTATCTATATGCTCGGAAACTCCCTTATTAAAATCATTTTGAAAATGAGACGCCGTTGCAGCACTTCCCCCATTTCCAAAAACATAAATTGTAGCCTCCCTTTTCATACCTGCTTCTAATAAATTTAACACTTCGTTCACTGCGCTCACATCAATTCTTTTCAGAATATCAATTTCTTGCTCAAGATATGTCTCAATTAATTCATTATAATCCATAATATCCGTTCCCCCTTAATCACTAAAAACAATTCGACTTCCCTCATGGCAATAACTAAATGGGATATATGTAAATTCAGAAAGTGCTTCTTGTACTAAATTCTGTCTCTGTGGTGGTACATAAAGCATCATAAATCCGCCTCCACCCGCACCTAGAATCTTACCACCAAGTGCACCTGCACTTTTAGCCTTAGCATACATACTATCAATCTGCGGATTAGACACACCGTTTGCAAACTTCTTTTTAATCTCCCATGTTCTATCAAGCTCGGTTCCCCAAAAGTCTAGATTGCCATCATAAAGTGCTTGAACAGCACGATCTGCAGTATTTACCAGTTCATCAAGCATAACTGTTTTATCTAAAATAGTATCAGATTGCTCATTAAGAATTTTTCTTGAATCTCTAGTTGTTCCAGTATAGAATAACATCAAATTATTTCTCAGTTGAACCATTGCTTCTTTTTTACAGACAACAGGTGTAATACTTACGCTACCATCATTAAAAAATTTATATTGACTAAATCCTCCATGTGCAACAGCAAACTGATCCTGAATCCCAATGCGTTGTCCAAGACGATTAATTTCAATCTCGCATGCTTCGCGTGCTAAAACTCCTTGTGACACAAATTCACCTTTATATGCATGTAATGCATTTAAAACACCAACTGCAAGTGCACTGGAAGATGCAAGTCCTATACCGGCATTACTTAATGGAATGTCTGCCATATAAATAATTTCAATTCCTTTTTCTATGCCAACAATTTTTAGCGCTTCCCGAATAATATTATGTTTCACTTCATCCACACGACTAACTAATTCATTGCCAGAATAAACTATACGAATATTATCATCAAACTTTCTGTTCACAATAATATAAACATACATATCTAGTGCTGTGCTAACAACCGTACCATAACCCACCTTACTGTTTTCATAGTAAGTGGAAAAATCTGTCCCCCCACCAAAAAATGATGCTCTAAGGGGTGTCTTTGAAATAATCATGTATCTTCTCCTTTTTCTCTAATGAAACTATTTCTTTGGCAACATCCAAAACTGTGTATTTTTCATCAACCATCCTACATATACAACCGGCAGCCTCTCCCGCTGCAATATCACGTTCATCATCCCCGATAAGATAGCATTCGGAGAGGTTTAATGAATATTTTTTCTGAGCTTCAAAAATCATACCTGGATTTGGTTTTCTACAAAAACAACCATCGTCCCAATTATGAGGACAGTAAAATATATCGTCAATTTCTGTTCTTTCCTTCAAAAGATCTGCACGCATTTTTTCGTGTATGCAATGCAACATTTCTTCTGTGAGATTACCTCGTGCAATTCCTGGTTGATTGGTAATGATAATTACAAGAAATCCATTTTTTTTCAGTATATTAATTGCTTCTATTGCTCCCGGAAGCCAAACAAAGTCTTCAGGCTTTTCTATATAACAAGCTCGTGCTGGACGTTTGTTTATGGTACCATCCCGATCAAGAAACACAACACGTTTCGGTTTAAAAAATTCTTCCGTAAGTTTGATTCGTTTAAAAGAACCAATAGAATAATAGCGATGCTCGTTTACTGTGGCAAACAGCTTGTTTTGTTCGACTAGTTGTGGATAAACTTCTGCCTCAAAATTACAATTTCCCTCTGGTATTAGCGAAATGATACTCTTATCGACTAACGCATAGCCAATATCAACTCCCTGTAAATTTGGTGTAATACGTTTTTTGTCATAAGTTGTAACCAATCCATTGTCTGTAATATGTAGATTGCTTTTGGTATAGTTGTCACGATTGCTATAAGCAGTAATTTGAATCTTCGCTTCGTTATTGCAAAAATCTGCGAATAGTTTTGAATAGTTAATCGGACAATAGTTATCACAATATAAAAGTAAAAATTTATCTGCGATCTGTGAGGCAGCATGTTTTATTCGCATACCTGTGTCGTAGTCCACCGGCGTTATATCATAATTTATAGTCAAACCATAATTTGAACCATCTCCAAGATAATCCATTATTTTTTCAGGTAGATATCCTAAAAGAAGTAGCAGCTCTTCCATTCCGAAATTCTTCATCTGACATATTAGATAATCAATAAATGGAACGTTATTAATTGGATACATCGGTTTAGGATTAGTATTTGTAAATGGTTTTAGACGTGTACCCAAACCACCAGCAAGAATGACTGCTTGCGTAACTCTTTTGTTCATATTCACTCCTCTTATTTTTATCCACGACCATATCGTAGTATATTAAAGTTCCTGACAGTCATTGGACATATTGATATCAAAAGGAATCTTATTCTATCACTAATTTTTACTGCCGAATTTATTAAATATATATATCTCGTTTTTTTATAAAACAATGAAATATTTACTACGGATTCTTTAAATTTTTCATCACTCATAAGACATACTATATTGTAAAAATACCATAACACATCATACAGATACCTTTTTTGCAAGTCTTTTACAAATTTTTTATCAGAGCTTAACAAGCGGCATTTTCTTATTCCATCTAACCAGCATTCATATAAATCTTTCAAATTGCCTTTTATTTCTGTCCCCATCAATCCATCATCTCTAATCCTGTAATGATATAATCCCTTGTGATATGCAACTATCTTTTTACATTTTAAAAAAATAGTTGGCATCACATATAAGTCCTCATGAAGTTTTCCTTCCGGAAACTTCACGTCTTCAAATATTTGTTTTTTAAATAATTTCCCCCAAACTTCACCAGCCGATATTTCCAAAATATGTAATATCATTTTCTTTCCATCACCAATCAGTACCTCTCCTGTTGAATGCTCATTTCCTGCTTTAATGATAAAAGCAATGTCCGATTCATTCTCTTCTTCCAACCAAACCAATGTTTCAATTGTATTATTTTCTATCCAATCATCCCCATCAACAAACAGTATATAATCACCAGTTGCCTCCTCAATTCCTCTATTTCTTGCAGCAGATACCCCTTCGTTTTCTTTATGTACTACTCTTATATTTTCATATTCTTTTTCATACTCATGACATATCTCTGGAGTTTTATCTGTAGATCCTCCATCTATTAGAATAACTTCAATATTTTTATACGTTTGATTAATTAGTGATATGATACATTCCTCTACATATTTCTCTGTATTATATACTGTAACGATTACTGATACTTTACACACAAATCCACTCCTCATTTTCTTTTTTTTAATACACTCCATAGTTTAAACTTCGTCATATCTATTATCATTCATCTTTATCATTCAAACAATTAACTAACATTCCCTTTATCTACACCTATTATTCCATATTACTTTTTCTATGCATATTTATATCCATTCCTAATAAGCACTAAAATACTCAAATAATAAAAAATAGATTTTGTCTTTTATAATCTCAAACAAAATCTATTTTTCTTATATATTTTCAAAATAAATATTTAATTTTTCCAAACTATTTTCTAATTGCCAGAACAAATCTTTCATTTTTTTTATTACTATTTCGCCATACTTCTGTCCTTTTATTAAATTATATTTCATAACAAGACTTCTCAACATCTCATTTTTATGGGACATATCATGAAAGTCATTCTGGATATTTCTTATATACGTGTTATCAGATAGGTATTTATGCTCAATCATATAATCTATTCTACAATACATTATCTCATTAAATATGTAAATCAAATGAATTATTCTAAAATCAAGACGCTCATGTTTACATACGCATTCATTAAAATATTCTATTATATAATTTAGGCATTCAAACCCATATAAAACAGCTTCGTGTACTGTAAATAAGTCTGACTCATCATTAATTGTATTCTCACGTGATTTTATAAAATCAGTAATCATATTACGAATTCTATCAACATTTAAAGCATACTTTTTATTTTTTAAGTATTTAAATGTTCTAATTTCGACAGAATTCACATTATCTCTTTCCCTTATATATCCCGCATGGGCATCAAATGCCATTCTAAAATCTAAATATGAAATCTCTTGTATTGAATAAGTATGTTTGAAAAAATCTGCTGTAAAGAACACTTTTTTTTCATTATCATATCCCCAAATAAGCATTTCATGTTCACTATGTTTTTTTTTCTCAATGTCCTTCCACCATGAATCTATAAAATACATATCTACTGCCAAAAAAATATATTCTTTATTATCTATACTATTCTTAATAATATTATTAACATTTTGATTTTTTCTTACATTTAGAATTACCGTTTCCAACATTGGACATTGTTCATAATAGTTAACATCTCTATCATACTTAAAATCTACCATATACTCCTTTCTTTCTCTCTTTGCATATATCCATAACGAAATATAATTATTATATAACCATACTTCGTCATTTCCATAAGCTTCTAATATTCCGTTTATTGCAGTATTTATTGAATATGTCTTATATTTAGGAATCTTAAATGGTAACTTAATTATATTATTATTTTTGCCTTCCATATCTTTATTTTCCTCTCTTATGAACAATTATTCACTAATCACTTATAATGCTTTGCCTGTGTACTATACATATTATAGTATAAACCGCAAGTATTTTTCATTAATTCTTCATGACTTCCCTCTTCTACGATTGAACCATTATTAAATACAATAATCCTATCGCAGAATTTACATGAAGACAGTCTGTGTGAAATATATATCGCTGTTTTTCCATATACTAATTTATCAAAGTTTTTATAAACCTCATATTCAGAAATCGGATCAAGGGCTGCTGTTGGTTCATCCAATACTACAATCGGAGCATTCTTATACAATGCTCTGGCAATAGCAAGTTTTTGACCTTCACCACCAGATGGTTCAATACCGTTTTCCACAAACATCTTATAAATATATGTTTGATCTTTTTCATCAAGACTTTCAATCCATTTATCAATATCTGCAATCTTATATATCTCTTCCATGTCTATATTCTTATCATCAAATACAGTTACATTTTCTTTAATTGTAAAAGCAAAAAGTCTAAAATCTTGGAACACAACTGATAACATCTTCACATATTCTACAAAACCATATTCTCTAGCATTCTTACCATTTATCAAAATTTCACCCTCATAGTTATCATATAAGTGACAAAGTAACTTAATAAATGTAGTCTTACCCGCACCATTTTGTCCTACAATTGCAAAATGCTCTCCAGATTTAATCTTTACAGAAATGTTTTTAAGAATGTACCTATCTGTGTTTGGATATTTAAAGCTGACATCCTTAAACTCAATTTCACATGCGTTGTCAGTTACCTCAACACCGCTATCGCTTAAATCCATTAATCTTTCATTTTTACTGTATATATCTTCAACAAAATCAATGTAATACTTTAGTACCGATGAAGTATAATTCATTTCCAAATATGAATTTACAATTCCTCTAATAGCGCCACCAAATTTAGAAGTTGCCTGAAACAAACTAGAAAATTCACCGATTGAAATAACCTTATTAAAAATATTTACTGCTAATAATATATAAATCGCTGTATCACAAACAGCATAAAATATATTATTTACATTCCAGTATTTTATAAATTTTGTATGATATTTTTTGCTAGTATTATATATTCTGTCTACATATCCGTCATATTTCTTTTCGAATATTTCAGATGCATCATATAGACGTACATCTTTGGCATATCTGTTTTCCTGAAGTTCGGTATTGTAATATGTACTACCTCTCTCTACATTGCCCATTTCCTTAAAGAACTTACGCCTGCTCTTATTAACTTTTGAAGTAGTATATGAATTAGCTACAAATGAAATAATTACCGGAATCATTAGCCATGGAATTCTTGTACAAACTAAAGTCACAACACCTAATGCTACAATAAAATTAGTAATAATATTTGCTAAAGATGTGATTAGACCATTCACCTGTCCTGTTTCATTTAAAGCTCTTTCTGCATTTTTAATAGTATCCAGAACTTCTGTATCTTCAGTATGTTTAAATTTCATATTAATACAGCTCATGCACAAATTAGTTTTAAATATTCTGTCAAACTTTTCACCAATTCTGGAAATGTTTTCTCCAATAAATTTTCTTATGTTTGAACATATAAAATTACCTACGCAAATAAAAGCTACCCAGAATACCACCCAACCAATATTTCTCTTAGATGAATCTGCAATTTCATCAATTAAATACTGTGAGCCTATAATTGTAATAAAAGGAGAAACTGAATTAACGATTATATTTGCTATCAAAAGCAAATAATATTTTTTATCATTCTGCCAAGCAAATTTCCCGAAGAACTTAAAACAGCGAATATTATCTTTACTATTTTTCATCGTCCTTTCCTCCTTTGCTATCAGATTTCTTTTCCTCATAATATTGTGACTGTATCTGGAACATATAAGCATATTTTCCATTTTTAGCCATCAATTCATCATGAGTTCCTTCTTCCACAACTGTTCCGTCTTCAAACATTACAATTTTATCGCAAAATCTGGTACTTCCCAATCTATGTGAAATAAATACAGCTGTTTTCCCCTGTATCATCCTTTCAAATTCACGATACATCCTATCTTCTGCCAAAGCATCAAGAGCAGCTGTTGGTTCATCTAAAATAACAACCCTTCCATCTTTATATAGAGCTCTAGCCATGGCAAGTCTTTGCTTTTCTCCACCTGATAAATCAATCCCTTCTTTATCAAAAATTTTTAATAAATTCGTATGTATACCTTTTTCATAGGAACCAATCTTTTCCTTTAATCCACTTTGTTCTAATACCGCATTTACTTTATCCATATCTGTATTTTTTTCTTCAGCAAAAGAAATATTCTGATAAACAGGCATTGCAAAACATTCTACATTTTGGAATACTGGAGAAAATAACTTAAAATATTCTTCACGATTATATTCCTTTATATCCACACCATTTAGAAGAATTCGTCCTTCATTTGGCTCATATAATTTCATAATAAGTTTTATAAATGTCGTTTTACCTGCACCGTTTACACCAACTACCGCAAGTTTCGTTCCGCCATTAATTGTTAAGTTAACATTTTTCAAAACATAGTTATCATGTCCTGGATATTTAAAGCTCACATTTTCAAACTTAAATTCAAACTGATCAAGATTTATATTTGTAATGTGACCTTCGTTTGCGCTTGCAATTTCTTTTTGTTCTTCCCAAGCCACGAAATTTCTGTAGTCATTAATCATAAGGCAGTTGCCTCTCATATTTGAGTAAATCCAATTTACATATCCTACAGAATCGTGAAAAGTTGTTACTAATCCTACATAAAGAACAAAATCGGATATCTGATAATTTCCCACAATAACATTATATACAAGCCATGTATACATAAGGACCTTTTGAATCAACAATATCGCTTCCATACTAACATTGCACAAAATCCATCTATTATGGTGTATCTTATTCATGGCATTGTAAGTATCATTTACATCACCCAACTCTCTTCTAAAGATTTTTGACATATTAAAAAGTCTAATATCCTTTGCATAGTCAAAATTTTTAGTAATTGACTCTAAATAAGTCATCTTACGCCAAGTTGGTGCCATAGCATCAGAAAATCCTTCTTTATCAAGTTTTGTAAAATAAGCCAATATCTTTGCTATGCTAAATGATATTATGATAAAAATAATCATTATAATGAAATTTTGAATTCCGATTAACGCAGCAGACACAATCATCAAGGTGCCCTGGGCAATAAAATTTCTGCTTTCGTATAGAACTCCAAAGAAACCATTGCCCCTATATAGTGCTGTTTTAGCTCTTTGAGCATAATCTAAGAAATCAGGTGATTCCATATTTTTGAAATCCGTGCGGAACAACTTATCCATTCTTAATTTTTCTAAATAACCTTCAGTTAGACGATATTCATATTCAAATGCATTATTACTGGTAGTACTAATAATATCGAAAACCAAGCCTATCAAGCAGATTACAATAATATTAAAAATTATCTTATCAATAGTAAGATTATTTTCAATATAGGACAATACAAATTTAGGCGCATATGACCACAACAACTTGCAGACAATATTCGCCACAGGCTTTATTAGAATAACCACTAAAAGTTTTAGATTACTTTTCCTCGCAATATTCAAGGCATAAATAAAATTATTTAAAAACCCATATGTTTTTTGTTCTTCCATATATCTCCTCTCTAAAGAATCGTATATATACCTATATACAAACTTCTAATTTTATTTAGCTTTTGTTATTTTCTTTTTTACATATTCAACAAAATCACCAATACTTCGATAATTGTTAATTAACATATTCTCATCATCGAACTCAATTTCGTAATTTGTTTCAACCTCAACAATAATAGTAATAAATTCTATTGAATCCAATTCAATTTCATCAAAAGCAGTATCTAAACCAATATTATTAGATAATTCTCCTATTTCAAATATTAGTTTGATAATTTCTTTATCAATACTGCCTGTTTGAGAACCAATGGCTCCTTTTGCATTTATTATATCATTCATATTAGTATCAGGTGCAACATTTCTACCTTCATTAACCATTTCTTGACTTTCTTTTCTGCCTACACACTCAAATTTTCCATTTTCATTATTTTTTTCTATATCACCAGTGTTAGATAAGTTTGATTTCATCAATAAACATTCTCCTCTTCAAAAAAGTTTCTCAATTGTTTGTATCATAATTGATTCCTCACTAATCGACTTTCTAATTTTATCAATTAAATGATTTCGTGTTTTTACATTATATCTTTTCGATTGTTTTAATAATAGAATTACAATAACATCCCAATTTGCAACATTTTTCTTTAATTGCGCAATAAATTCTATGTTTCTATCTAATTGTTTTAGATTTGAATAATATTCAATATATTGTAAAAATATCTTTTTTCTGTTTAATAAAGTGTACATGTAATAAAACACACGATTGTAGTCTGTCTCATTTTCCATTACACTAATATGTTTCAATAATAGCGATAATGCAGCAATTACTCCATTATCACTATTATTAAAATAAAATTTTTTTGATAATTTAATTGTTTCATCGAATAATTTATCTGCTGAATATTGTGGTATTTTTTCAATATAAGCCCAATTATTTTCTATTGGGCTTCCACTATAATAAGAATCGTCTTTTTCATTCTTTGAATTTCTTGCTTGAAGAAAAGTTTCTATATCAACTTCTCCTTTATAAAACCATGGTGAATACCAGTCTATTACATACACTACATTCCTTGTTAAATCAAACCCACATAGTATCAATGTATGTTTAGCATGGCTTTTTTTATAATTAGCTGTATATGGTAAAAAATATGTATCCGCTCCGACAATAATTGGGCTATTATTCTCATAAATAAACTTTATATTTCTTTTAAAAATATCTTTAACACTTTCAACTGTTGTATAATAAATTCTTTTAGCATATTTATTAATTGATGGCAATAAAGATCTAAAGTCACTTTTTCCCCTTAATTTTAATTTATCCCCAACTTCAATTTCTATCGATGGCACAGTATTTATAAACAATACCGCTTTAGAACCATATATATATTCCAATATTATTCTTTGACAATTTTGATAGCAAAAGCTCTCATATCCCTCATAATGTTCTATTTTTTTGTTATAAATATCATGAATATATTTTTCTCTCATTAATCATTTCTCCCATTTATGATATTGTAATTATTACAAAACTCATACCACCTAAATTTCCCACTATTACATAGATCCAATCATTCTACAAACTGTAATAACATATTCTTTATAAATTTGCGTTTCCATTAAAACTTCTTTTCTACTATAAATATCCAACATCAATAATTCCCTATTTAGTCCTGTTCCCAAACATTTACTATATGCCTCTTTCATTGTCCAAATTTTTGTTTCAACAAGTTCTGCATTTACTCGGGTTCGCAATATCTCCCTCTTTTCTGCTTTAGAATAATACTTTTCAATTATTGTATCACTGACTTTATGTATTTTTTCCACATCAATTCCAATTTTATGATTTTTCCCAACAGCTACTGCTACCAATCCATCTGTATGAGATATGCTCAAATCATAATCAATATGTTTTTGAAAAAAAGGTTTTCCCATTTCATCTTTTTCTATTATGCAATCTAAAAGCCCAAATGTATATGTAACCAGTTTCTGTACTTCCTTATAGGCTATTGATGACATTTCTATATCCTCTATATTAATGACTGGTATTATTTTTATTCTTACATCGCCACACATAGTCATATATTTCATCTAGTAACCCTTATTTCTATATTTTATAAATATTTATTCATTATTACTATCTTCGCATGCCTTACTTACAATATCAATTAATGCTTGTATTGTCTTTGCTTTTCTAATTTGTGAAAGATAATCATCTAATTCAATACCTAATTCCTCTTCCAAATCAAGTATAAAAATAACGATTGATTCTGATGTAATTCCATTTTTAGGTCTTATCTCCATATCTGGTGTGGATTTCTGGTTAATTCCTTTCTGATGCATTATTTCTGTATGTATTCTCAATACAACCTCTTGAATATTCTTCATTTTATCTCCTTTATTTTCTGTTAATATATTATATGTATTATTAAAGTTTAATCTTTATATTACGATAATTTACTCTTTGAATAAGTAAGATATTCACTTTTCACTTCCTCAGGCCAGTATTCTTCATTGAATCCATATTGAGATAAAAATGCCAGTATCCATCTTTGTAATCCAAAACCTACACAAGCAGTTACTGTGTCTTCACAATTTTCAACAGATATATTAAATGGATCAGTAAACGCCTTCCCATGAAGATTGTATGAGGCTGTTGATATAGATTTATCTGATGAAATATTTAAGTGCATTTCATATTTACTTTTATCTATATGCTGGATCTTTCTATACATTTGCATCTTTGGAACAACAAATGAATCAGAAGCAAGCGATATATCTCCAACTAATTGAAGTTTAGACATTAATTCTTTCGACTTTTGCATAATCTTATCACGAATTTCTATAATAAATTGATTTGAACCTAACATAACTATTTCTCGAACATGATAATCGCATAGCCGTCCTATTTCATTGTAATTAAGCCTACCTTCGTTTCTAAAAACATTTTGTTTAAATGTGACAATTGTATTATCCTTTAACGTTTTGTCTTTATATTCAATATATGTATGAAAGCAAGCCGACGGGGACAGTGCAAATCTTGGTTCCTTTATTATTTCTTTTATTTTCTTGTTATGTACTGCTGCGTCAGTCTGTTCTAACTCCTTAAGACTCTCTTTTACTGTAGAGCAAAAAATTGCATATTGTGGCGTTTTTCTTACATACCCTGTCATAGAATATGCATCCAGTGGTAATAGTACAGGATAAAGTTTTTCGATGGCTCCTAATTCATATGCAATCTCACTAAACTTTGAATCAAAAAAATCAAACAAAAATTTTCCTTTTTCACCAAAACCAATTTGTCCATTGCCAAAGAAAATCACTTCATTTTCTTGTACACCAATATCATAGAATATTTTATCATTAAGATAGTTTTCATAATAAGTTTCTTGAATTTTGTTTGGAATTGTATATTTCTTCATCATCTCAATAAGCATAGCTCTTAATTCCATTGTTTTACCAGCATCTGAGATTTCAATTTCAATTCCATCTTCTGTTATCACAACATTTTGTATATCAGGTGATACAAAACAAATACTTTTTATAAATTCATTAACATCTATATTCTCTGCAGGAACAATTTGTATCTTACTCATTTCTTCATCTCCATTATGTAACTTCTATTTGATATTTCAATCATCTTCCCAAATTAAATGCATCGACAAAATATTGTTCAAACACTTTGTCGTTTGCATATTTTTTGTAAATATCAGTATAGTTTATTGAAATATAATCAATACACAAATTTGTAAACTCTATGTTATAAAACTGTTTAATCATCAAGAATGAATATAATGCTTTTTCTATTATATTAAGCTTCTCAAACAGCTTTACAACCTTCTCAACATCCATTTGCTTCTCAAAATGTCTTATGTAATTTACCATATCTACTATTTTGTATAAAAATAGATTTCTCTTATTATTCACCCATAGCTCTTCAGTAGATTCTCTGTAAAAATGGCAAATAAGAAATGCTAAATTTGTATCAATTTCTAATCCTCTAAACGAATACTGTTCACCATTATATATTCTTGTTCCTATATCAAACACTTTAGAATCAATTAGATTATCCTTTCCATCAAATAAAAAATTAATATCTATTTCTATAATTCCATCATCTGTCTCTTTCATATATGGGATCAAGTCATGATAATTCATTCTCTGAATAAGTTTTTCTTTTCTTGTTGCTTCTACAAGTTTTCCATCTCTCTTATTTGCCTGAATATAACCCACATTACTTAATAATATATCAAGTTGTTCTAAATCGTCTTCATACACTAATAAGTCCATATCATTTGATCTTCTTGTTCCTTTTGTATACAAACAAGAACCATAGATAATTCCTTTCAATCCTGCATATCTAACATTCTGATTTTCCAATATTTCGGTAAGTTCATTAATGTATTTATACATCTTTTCTTGATTTGATGATTGCCCATCTACTAGCATTTTAATATTTTTTCTTAATTCTTTGGGCATCTTCTTTAGTTGTTCTTTTGTACAACCGTTATAAAAATATCCTCCTAATCTATGATTCATAATTATTCCAGCAATTTCTATCCAATCGACATTTCCAAGTAAAATCTCGTCTATTTCCGCTCTCTCACTATTTGTTTTTTCATTCAAAACTGATAATAATATTAATCTTTGTTCTTCTTTCATTTTTTCACCTTATCCTTAATTAATGTGTCATCAATTTGACTTATTTTCTTAGTTACAATTTAACAATAAGTCCAATATCTCCGAAAAATACAATTATAATACCATACAATATATTCTTCTCGGACAATGCTTCTACACATCTTAACTATTATTACTCATTCTTTTTCCTTATGTGTTTTCTCATGCAAAGTTCATATGAGTATATATGAGATATTTACTATATGTAGAAATCTCCGCTATGATGTGTTTGCTAAAATAAAGTCATCCCCACTGTATAACTCTATTAAACTCTATGAATTCCAATAAGCTTTAAAACCCATTCACGTGAATACAAATTCACATATATAGTTTATTTTCAGCTTAACTAGTCCATCTTTATATCCGTCTTCCATATCTTCATTTTTATGCTAAGACCTTTCTTCCGCTTATATATTAGATAAAAAATTTTCCTATCTAAAAATCGTTAATGATTCTAATTTGAATATTTATCACTATTTATATATTAATTAATTTTCCTATTCGTTATAAAATAGAGCATTCTTTAATATTAGGTATGGTCAAAAAGGCCCTTCTTTTCACATATAGTGATAATACTGATATCTTATAAATATCCATTTGAAATAAATCACACAACTTATGTATTGTAGATCCTGTTGATGTACAGTCATCAAATAACAATATTTTATCTATCTTCAAAGTATCTAACACACTATTTACATCAATAGCAAGAAAGGGTTTTTGACTAATTAATGCTGCCAACAATCCAAAATATATTCCCCCATATCCAACTCCCCCCATAACCTTATTCGACAATATGATTTTTTCGTTCTCTCTTATCATATCATTTAACAACGTATATGTATTAGCTGCTGTTAATGTTTCATAATATACATTTGATTTGGCTCCAGAAGATAGTATAAACTCTTTTCCTGTTAATAGTTTTTTGTACGAATTTATATCACATTGATAATACTCAGGAATATTGTTAAACTCTAACGGTTCTAAATTGATAATTCTAGAATTTACAACATCAAAATAATATATCAAATCGCATTTTATATTTGTTGTTTGTATAAATTTTTCTACTATGTATACCTTATCTGAACTTGTAAATAACACGACATTATTTTTAAGATTATAAAATCCATCTATTCTTTTACAAGTTCCATACTCCTTTTCCTTATTTCTTATAAAGCCAACATTAGACCTATTAATAGCTGCGACATATGCTGCTACAATATAACCTTCAATTCCATAGCCCAATATCGATACATCTTTCATATTCATTAGTGAATCTATATTAATATTTCCCCTAATTGTATACAAACCATTTTTGTTCAATATTTTTAGCGAATCAATATATTTTTTCATCTTACCTCCATTAGCTCATTTGTGTAATGCTTTGTTTAAACTTTTCTGGATATTTCCAATCTCTATATATACTTTTATTTAAAATTTCTTCAACATTAATATCTGTTTGTTCTAAGTATTTTTTTTGATATTGTTCAACAAATTTAAAGTATTCTTGATACTTTTTCAACTCAATATTCGAAACAATCATTCCATGCCCCGGAACGAATTTTGTTACACCCAATTTTAATAATTTTCGATATGTTTCACACCTAACATTCAAACATTGCTTAGTTAAAAAAGGATGACGTTTTTGCAATAATAAATCTCCCATAAATGCAACATTATTACTAAAATTACATAATATAATATCTTTAGCAGTATGACCATTCGAAATCATAAATACTTTTATTTCGTTTTCTAAAACTCTCTCTTTTTCTTTTAGTATTTGCAATGAATTTATATTTCCTAGTTCTTCAGTAAATTCGTCACTCGCAATTATTCTATCAATATGCTCGACTGCATTTGAACTTAATCCTCCATAATGGTCTTTATGTTTATGGCTCAATATTAATATAATTTTTTTCCCTTTAGATACAACTTTCACTAGTTTTTCTTCAAAATATGAAGCCTCATGCGTTGTGTCAAAAAAATATATACATCTCTCAGTTTCAAAATATCCCATGTTTGATTTTGTAATTGGATTAGAATTTGCAATAAAATATCTACCACTCATACATTAATAAATTTCCTTAAAAATCTTTCATTCATATCATGATCTTCAGTCCAGAAAAAATTAAAGCCTTTTACATCCCTTTTTATTTTATCTATTAATTCAATTATCGTTTCATAATATTTTTGTTCATCACAAATCGTTTGAAATCCATATTTAAAGGGAGGTATTATATGAGCTAAAAGTTTAATAGCAAGTGTTTCAGGATTTAATAACTCTATTACCGGTTCGTTTGCTCCAACATTTGGTTGTGGAAATATAATATATTTACAATCTGTCCAAAGAACTGTAGCTTCTTTATCAGCTATATCAATTGAAACTTTATCCAAATTTCCTTTTTCAAATAATTGATTCGCATTATATTTTTTATATGCTTCATCATAATTTTCATTAAACAAATCTGGACTTTTTTTATAAAACCAAGCTAACGCACCATGTCCTAAATTTGTCTGTTGTGGCATACCTAATATATGTACATTTTTTTCTTTATGTAAAAAAGTCAAATCATTAGAAACATACTTTGCATCATTCAAAAAAAACTGCAATGCTAATGATGTCTTTCCGCTTCCTGATTCTCCCATAAACACTATTCCTTTACCATTTATATCTACAGTTGCTGAATGAAAACATAGCGCATTATATTTTTCATACAAATTTCTTGATATAACAGCTGTAAAATATTTTCTAAATTCTCCTTTATAGAACTTTACATCTTTATCATTTATAATAAGAAAATGAATTTTTGATTTACGAACTAAACAGTAATTTCCTTTTAAGGTAATAAAATATTCTCTATCTAATACATTAGTAGCCAATTTTTCAACAATTACTTCAACATCAAAATCTTTTTCGCCTTTTGTAAAAAAAACCCCATAATCTCTTTTTAACTCTTCTATTAATCCTTTTATATAACAATCAACTTTTACTTTGATTCCATGCACATTCAAATATTGTATCATTTTTATCATTCTCCATTCTTTACATCAAAATAATTACATGTATGTGTTATTATTTATAATTTTTTCAATGACTTTTCTATTTTGTTCATGATTCTTTGTCCACCGAAAATGGTATGCTGGTATTTTATTTGCTATATCAATAAATATGTTTTCTAATTTTTCCAATAAATCTTCGTCAATATATGGCCTAAATTTCCATTCTGATGGGAATAAAAAATATCTCATAAGTTGTATAGCAAGATTTTCGGGTGGAACTTTTTCAAAAAAAGGAACCTCCGCATATAAATCTGGTTCGGGAAAAATAATAATCCCTTCATAACAGCTAGTACTTACTTTTTCAAAAATTCTCTGACTATAAATCCTCTTATTTTTTTCAGTGAATTCTAGCTTTAACATCCCCTCATTTTCTAACAAACAAAATCTTTCGGGATAATTTTTTTCAAACCAATCCAATGCTTCTGCCCCCAGATTTATTTCTTGAGGCATTCCATAAATATACACATTATCAATTTCTGAAGAAATAAATGTAAGTTCATTTGACATATAATCATAACCATTAACTCCCATTTCAACTGCTAAAGAAGTCTTCCCACAACCCGATTCCCCCATAAATATTATTCCAATATTATTTTTGGAAACACATGATGAGTGAAAGCATAAAGCATTTCTTGCCAAAAACAAATTCCATGATATAAAAGCCGTGAAATATTTTCTAAATTCTCTCTTATAAAATGATTCATCTGACATTGTTTTAATAAAAAAAACCATACTCTCTTCGCTAATTATACACAAATTATCCATAGGTGTGATAATCCCCCTTTTTTTGTCTCCCTCACCCTTGATTACTCTTATAATTATATCCGCTACATCCACTTTCTGCTCTACAAAGAAGATACCATAATCTCTTTTTAATAACTGCAACAGATATTCAAATTCTGTTTCAACTCTAATATTTAAACCATGAACACATAAATGTTGTTTCATTAAATTCTCCCTTCATTTTCAACAATTTGTTTCATTATAATATTATAATTTACAAAATGGTTTTTTCCCCATATCATATAATATATCAACACCTTTTTCTCAATACACTTCATAACTCTATTTAGTACTGAAAAATAACCATAATCCCTACAATACGGTTTAAATCCCCATTTGTATGAATGTATTATTTTAGAAATTAATCTTGCTACCGCCTCATTAAAATTAACCCTTTCTAACAAAGCATCGTTTCTTTTTACATCTTTTGACAATAGCACAATAGCATTAAGTTCAGCACTAACCTTAATTTTGAACTGATTTGAGGGATTAATATATATACGATTTATATCCTGTTCTACCACATAATTAATATCACAGTAATCATATGTTTTTTTATCCATAGTAATTTTTTGTGGAACTCCCAATACCATAACTTTATTGTCCTCAATATATAAAAAAGTTAAATCATTGGAAATATATGTTGCTCCATTTTTAATCATGTTCATTGCTATACTTGTTTTACCACAGTTTGAATTTCCCGCAAATAATATACATTTTCCACAGACTTCAATCGCAGAAGCATGCAATAAAATCATATTTTTGTCTCTATGCAAAATCCATGAAATAAGAGCTATAAAGTACTTCCTAAATTCCTCTAGATAAAATTCCTTTTCTAATACATGTCTCCCCCAAAAAATAAGTTCACTATCAGAAATATAGCATCTATTGTTCAATCTTGTTACAAACGAACTATTTTCTTTTTTGATATTTTTCCCTATATCTTTTGTTACACATGCGCAAAAATCATATTTCTCTCTACTATGAATAAAAAAGCATCCATAATCTAAATAAAATTTATCTAACATATTTCGGGGAATAACACATTTGCCAATAATGCCCGATATGTTCAAAAATATTTCTTTCATATCTTCATCTATAATACACATTAAACCTTTCACTCACTTTCTAAAAATATACTTTTAAAATTGTTGTAATTGTATTCATTTACAAACAAATGCTTACTTACCTTCCTACTAACTAAACGTTAAGAATAATTCATTATCGTTTGCATATAGTCTGTTTTTAATCCCAATAGCTTCATCAATTCATCATAATCTTTGATTGTATTGAATATAAGCGGCTCATAATGAGTCTCTATAGTTATTTCTTTACTATATCCAAGTTCCATCAGTTGCTTTAGTATCTTACTCCATCCAATCATGCCTCTACCAATCGGCTTTCTAATGAACTCTTTATTGTATTCACCATCCTTAATATGTATATTTTCTATATACTTAACTAAAGTTTTCATATCACAACCACAGGGCTGCTTATCTATCTGAAATGAATTATACGGATCCCAGTTAAGTTTAAATTTTTCATCGTTAATTTGCTCAATTATATCTATAATACTATCAAATGTTGATACATAGCATGTAGACTGATTTTCTAATAAAATTTGCTTATTATGAGCTTTACCGATATTTATTATTTCTTTAATTATATCTACTGCAAACTTTGGAATTACCTCCGTTTTATCTTCAATATCGTTTTTTTTAAAACTAAAAATTATAATTTTTTCAACTCCAAACTCGTCAGCAAAATCTATACTATCCATCAAATGCTTTATTGTTTTTTCTTTCAAATTATCCGAATTAATTTTAAGTTTGCCTATGCCTGGAGATATTGCATTAATCTTCAAATTATATTTACTAATATATTTCTTTATCTCCTCTTTCTCACTGTCGGAAATATAAGGTACTCTCCCTGTTCTCATATTTCTTAACTCAATCTTCCGAATATCCAACACACTCAGTATTGATGAAGCCGTTTCAAAATCTCGACTTAATTCATCTGTTATTATAGAAATATTTTTTTCTGTAATTTTCATAATCCTCTCCATTCCACCACCTTTCAGATCGGTGGCACAAATAATAATGAAATCCTACTGTATAAAAAGTATTTTTTGATTTAGCTAATGCACTAGTCATCTAAGCACCTTAGACTTGTTTCATTTTTTCTCTGTCCAACATATTAATCAAACTCTTTAGGTCAGATACCCTATACCATAATGTCCTTATGTCAGATTTAATAAATTTTTCTTTTATCAAATTCTCAATGCCGAAAAAAAACTCATCATATATTCCCTTTGAATCATATATTATAATCGTTTGTTTCATATAACCTAATTTTTTTTCAGATATTACTTCAATAAGCTCATCTAAAGTTCCTATTCCTCCTGGTAGCACCAAAAACAAATCCGCCATTTTCTTCATACACTGTTTTCTTTCACTAAGTCCATCACATATCACTATCTCGTCACAGTTCTCGTTATATTTTTCTTCATAATACATATCCTTGACACATACTCCAACAATTTTAGAATTGTTTTTTTTCATAGATTGACTGATAGCTCCCATTAATCCCACTTTATCACCTCCATACACCAAATCATAACCATACTCAGATAATATTTCTCCCACTTTTTCTGCCTCGTATATATAGCCCTTATCTATACTTTTACTAGCTGAACAAAAAACACACGCAAAAGCCATATATTTCTCCTTTCATATATCAAGCAATGAATTAACATTTTTCTCAATATCATAAAAATCTACCATATTTTTATCAGGGAATACTTTCATTACATTCTTTATTACCTCATCAATATTATCGTTCGAGAACGTTGCTCTAGTAGTACAAACGTATTCCATATTATCACTCTTTACATACTCCCCACTATAGGGAATCTCTATAGATATTCTATTAGGTTTTAATATCATTCCTTTTCTCTCTTCAATATAATTATCAAATGCATGAGATCCACATGCCATAGATGCTATACGTAAAGTTCCTGACACTCTAGGATTTATTTCCAACAGAAGGATTTCATCTTCTGTTACAATAAATTCAAACTCGACAAACCCGTAATTATCAATTAAACCACATACTTTTTTACATACCTTATATAATTCTCTAGATATCTTTTCAAACTCATCATTATATGGTCCTGCTATCCTTAACCTTTTGTAGGGTGGAATTAAATTTTCTGTATTTTCGCCTTTCCATACAACAGGATATAATATCAATTCCTTGTTATGATTACAAAATACATTAACTGAATATTCAATTCCATTTCGAAATTCTTCTAAATATTTTCCCTTATAATAATTAAAGTTATTTTTTTCTAAGTGGGCTATGCCTTCTGCCGCTGTACCATATCTATCTTTTAATAAATATGACTTATGTACCATCGAGTATAATTGTTCTGTCCAATTAGGTGTATTAATAGAATTATTTTGCAAAAAGTATTTCATTTTTAACTTATCTATTCCTAGCTGTATCATATCATACCTTTGACATTTCGAATCATATCCTAGTTCACATAAACTCTTTGACAAATGATAGTCTCTCATAAGTGAATTATGAGACGAAATAAAGTATATTTTCAGATCATTCGTTTCTGTTGCTATACCATTTATCATTTGCAGTATTTCATCTATTTCATATATATACTTCTCATCTAATTCAACAATAACAAAATCATTTTTTGAAATGAATCCATCTATCCAAAATGATGTTGATTGAGGTGCCAAAAAAAATATATGTCTCATTTGTTAACTATCCTCCGCATTGCTTTATCTAAAGCATTAATATTTTTCATATTTGCCGAAAATCCCATTGTACCAATTCGTATTAAAGATTTCTTCATATCATTTATCCCCGTGGCTACTTCAATGTGATAATTTCTATACAATTCGTTTACAATTTGTACTGCATCATAACCAATAGGTACATTAAACACTCTCATATTAGGTGCAGTGACCGTCTTATCTGCAAAAGCAAAAAAGCCTACCTTTGACATATTTTTTTCAACATATTGTGCGCAAACTTTTTGCTTTTCAAAATATTTATCTTTCCCCATATTATGAATTACATTTAAACATTCATCTAGCATATACAAAAGTATAATTGGTGTTGTATACGGATATACTCCTCTCTTGTTATGCTCATAAATTGCATCAAAATCCCAATACCATATACTTTTTCTTTTCTTCATTACATAATCTAACATCCTATGATTCATTGAAACTAATGATAATCCCGCAATCGAACTTAAGCATTTTTGGGTACTAGCATAAGCAATATCTATCCCCCACTTGTCTAGTTCTAAAGCAACCCCTCCATAAGATGCCACAACATCTAACATAACAAATGTTCCATAGCTTCTGATTTTGCTTAATTCATCATGTATAGGTTGTATCACTCCAAATGATGTTTCGATATGCACTATACAAACTAACTTGACTTTTTCTGATATAACAATTTTTAATATTTTATTTAAATCAACCGCTTGTCCAGGTTCTGATTCAACACATATCACGTTTGCACCTAATCTACTTGCCATTAATGCTATACGTTTTCCAAACACACCTGCTACACCAACAACCACCTTATCTCCTGATTCGATTACATTTTGCAAACATGCTTCCATAGCAGAGCTTCCACTTCCTGGAAATGCAAAAGAATGTCGTCCCTCACCAAATAAATAATTAAGTTTACTTTCAAGTCCTTCTACTAACTCTCTACATCTAGCATTAGCGCACAAATGAGTACATGTTAATACTTTTGATATATCTATATTCTCACATATATGTGTAGGTCCAACTCCCAATAAAACTGTATCCATCTCATTGCTCCTATTGATTTTTAACTCTACTGCAAATTATCACGTTTTATTTGCAACCATTTCCCATCATACTAATAGCACTTTCCAAACTTCTTAAAAGCTCTATATGATTTCTGTCTTTTATCTCTTTTAATAAATCTACATATATTTCCTTTTCTCTGCATATATCAATCTTTCCATCTGGCATTATGAATAAATCCCTATGATCTTTGCAATATTTTTGAGGATTTTCACTAGATTTTGCTGCAACACATAATATTTTTGACAACTTGACTTCCTGTCCTTTTCTAATATACCTTTGCGATCTTCCATATATAAAATCTTTTAAAGAGAACCCCTGTTGTATCAGTTTTTCTCTAAAGTCATTCAACCCTATAATCTCATCTAAATTATCACTATACATTTCCGAAAGATTAACATTTGCATTAATCTCATTAGCAAATTCTATTATTTTCATCAAATTCTCTTCATCACAATTTTTTTTATTAACTGTACAGTTTAAACATATCTTTACATTTGGATAGTTACATGAAAATTCCTTAATACCATTAATCAAGTCACTAACATTGCACTGAACGCCTATAATGTCATTCAGTAACTTATCATCAAATACATGGAATGATATATTCATTTTGCTTACATATTTTCCAATCTCCATATGTCTAGAAATTAGGGCAAAATTTGAGGTCATTGTTATTTTTGCACCTGCCTTATAGAGACTTTTAACTATATCTATTATGTCAGTTCTAACCATTGGCTCTCCCCCCGTAAGGGAAATCTTAGTAGTATCCAGAATCTTCATAGCTTGCAAAAATAAAAATTTGTAATCGTCTGCATCAAGTCTATTTTCCACTTTTGTTTTACTTCCTTCTCCGTGACAAAAAAAGCATTTAAAATTGCAAGCATTTGTTAATACCAATCTTAGTTCTGACATTTCTTACCTTCTTCCATTTTTAATAAAACTTCTCTATTTTCATATACTTTTCTAAAAGCTTTTGCATATAATTCTATTATTTCCTTATCACCTTCATTAGTAAATGTCGGTAAACTTAATGTTTTTGAGTAATAATCTTCAACATTAGGAAAATCACCAACCTTATACCTTTTTTCACTCGTTGCAAATCCATTTCTCAAGGGCCATTCACCAAGCCACTTTTTCCCTACATTGCTATTTGTATAATTTTGAAACAATTGATAATGGTTCAATGGTGGTGAGCCTGGAGTATGTACTTCAACTCCTTCTGCTTGTAATGCCCACATATATGTTTTATATGAAATTCCAATTTCATTTTGCTTAAACAACGGCTTATATCCATAATATGCTCCCCTAGTGACGTAATCATATGTAACAGGAGGCTCAATTCCTGGAATTTCCGCTAATAGTTCACTCAAATAATCAAGATTTGCCGTTCGCTGTTTAATTCTAGAGTCTAATTTTTCCAATCCAACCTTGGCCAATGCTGCTGCAAGTGGATGCATTCTGAACTTTAAACCATATCCAGTTTTGCTAAAGCTTTTAAAGAATGGAATATCAACCTCTTCATATGTGCGTTTTCTGTAGTGTCCCAACAATATCGCTCTTTCATATATTTCTCGATTATTAGTTATTAATATCCCACCTTCTCCTGCATATATTATCTTTTTTCCTTGAAGACTAAAGCATGAGACATCACCAAATGTTCCTACTTTTTTCCCTTTATAAGTAGCTCCATGTGCATGTGAGCAATCCTCAATAAGATATAATTTATGTTCCTTGGCTATTTTCACAATTTCGTCCATTTCGCATGGATGTCCCCACATATGAGTTACAACAATGGCTTTTGTTCTGGGTGTTATTTTTTTTAGCACTTCAGATGGAAGAATATTTCCTGTATCACTTTGTCCATCACATAATACTGGCACTGCATTTAAATGCAACAATGGTGTTACTGTTGCCATAAATGTATATGCTGGAACGATAACCTCGTCACCTTCGTGAATATTGCACGCAAAATAAGCAGAATATAATGCACTTGTACCATTGTTAACAGAAAGTGCGTACTCCACTCCATGATATTTTGCAAAATCATTTTCCAATTCCTTAATTATTCCCGTTCTATCATTGATAGATATTTCTCCTGTAGCCATTTGTCTTATTACAGCTTCTCTTTCCTCTGTTTCAATCAGAGGCCATACATAGTGCGGATGCTTATTGGTTACTACACTTTTTCCTCCCATAACAGCTAATTTTTCCATATTTCCTCCATTCGCTCAAACGTTACTATCGATAAATTATTTATATTCTTGTACTCTTATATATTTGTACTAGCCTGTTCTAAATATTGCTTTGTCAATGCAGATTTTAAATTCAGCCCTTCTTTCGTCAAAATATTAGTTACTTCATCATTTCTCTGAATTACGCAAATAACATTTTCAACAATTGCACCTTGTTTTCTTAATCCGTGTGCAGATTGCACTCTAAAATTAAGTCATTTTTCTACATAAATATAGTGAATTTCCTGCTCTGTAAATAGAATCGATTAATTTCTTATATTCAATAAATTAACGACCATATAGCAATGATGTATTGCTATTATTTATATAAAGACTCCTATTGCTATTCGGAATAATAGGAAATGTTCTGCCATTAATTTTGTCGACTACTGTTTCCTTTACAAAATCATATTTTAATTCTTTTTTCACTTTCAAGTAAATCTAGAGATATATTCTTTTCATCTAATAATATCTATTAGCTATAACTTATAAAAACTCTTTTCTCGTTGTTAACCCTTTCAATACAATTATTTGTAGCATTCTTTCTTTTGTCCGATAATTTAACAATCTATGTTATGTGATATATTTTAATATCGAACTAATAAATCTTTAATCAGCAATTTTATAGAAAAGCAATATCTTTAGATAAATCAACTCTCGTAACAACTATATTACAGGTTTCCGATTGAAACTAACACCCGCAATAATTCCATTATCTTGGAACAAGTTATGATGTGATTTTTCAACTTAGATTTTGAACACATCTTACCCCAAAACTAATTTAAAAAATAATAATTAACGCAAAAAGCGGCACCCTATCTCCATTACGGAGAATGAGTACCGCTTATATTATGCCATATATCCATTCTATCTTACCACTAGATTCATTATAGGATTTTCTGTAGCACCCAACACCACGAAATCCTATTCGCCTTTTGATACAATTTTACCCTTTACAGCATTATATGAATCAATCATTTCACCATATAATACATCTCGTAACTTTTTTTCGTAATCAGATAACATACCTCCTGATAATTTGTCTTATTACAGCTTCTCTTTCCTCTGTTTCAATCAAAGGCCATTACAAAGTGCGGATGCTTATTTGGCTCTACACTTTCTTCTCCCATAACAACTAAATTTTCCATATTTCCTCCATTCGCTCAAACGTTACTATCAATAAATTATTTATAATCTTGTACTAGCCTGTTCTAAATATTGCATTGTAAATGCAGATTTTAAATTCAGCCCTTCTTTTGCCAAAATATCAGTTGCTTCATCATTTCTCTGAATTACACAAATAACATTTTCAACAATTGCACCTTGTTTTCTTAATTCGTGTGCACTTAAAATAATCTGTCCTCCTGTTGTAACAACATCTTCGACTATGCAAACTTTTTTCCCTGCAATATTAGGCCCTTCAGCCAATTTGCATGTTCCATATTCTTTTGCATGTTTTCTTACAAACACTGCCTCCTTATTACTAACTATTGACAAAGCCGTTACTACCGGAATCCCTCCCATTTCCAAACCAGCTATTATTTCTGCATCTTCTGGAATTAATCCTTTCATATATTCCACGATATCCAAAAGTAACTTAGGTTCAGATTCAAATAAATACTTATCAAAATATTCGTTTGACACTAATCCTGATCTTAATTTAAACTCCCCTGTTAAATGAGCTTTTTTAAAAATTCTGCATGCTATTTCACTTTTCATTCTTTTCCTCCTAAATAAATTGATATATACTTTTATGTTAATCTAGCTTACACTCTAAAGTCAAGTCATTTTTTATATAAATATAGTGAATTTCCTGCTATAAATAAAATCGGTCGATTTCGAATATTCAATAAATTAACGACCATATAGCAATGATGTACTGCTATTATTTATATAAAGACTTCTATTGCTATTCGTAATAATAGGAACTGTTCTGCCATTATTTTTGTCCACTACTGTTTCCTTTACAAAATCATATTTTAATTTTTTTTTCAATTCAAATTCTTTACAATAACTGATTAGCAAAAATAATAATTAACACTAAAAGCAGCACCCACCCTCTATTACGGAAAATAAGTACTTCTACTATTATGTCCCTATATCTATTCTATCTAGCCCCACTCTCTATTATGGGTAACTCCATATCTCCTGCTACCATAAAATCATCTTTTCCCTCTGATACACTCTTATCCTTTGCAGCATTATACGAATCAATCACTTCCCCATACAACACTTCCCGAAATTCCTTAGTCACTGGATAACATACATCCTGATAACCCACCTTTCCCTGTTCATCCTTCTGTTTTGTCTTATACGATGGCATCGCTACAAACACATTATCTTTTCCCTGAAGTACAGAGACATTGTTTATAACAAAACAGTCATCAAGATATATTCTTGCAAGCCCTTTTATATTGCTACCTTCTCTTTCAAAAGGTGTAACATTTACGGCAAATGACGGCATTTCTGCCACCTGCTCTTTGCCTTCAGTCTGTCTGCTGTCACTTCCTGTGTTTTTGTATCCATCAAGGATTGCAGCATACAGTTCTTCTCTAAACTCTTTGGTTATTGGGTTGCAGATATCTTTGAATATATAATTATTCTGTTCATCCACTTCACTGCTTCTGTATCTCGGCATGGATACAAACAGATTTCCATCATGGTTTTCAAGAATGGCTATGTTTGTTACTTTAAATGACTCTCCAAATACCACTGTTGCAAATCCTCTTAAATTTCCTTCATTTTTTCTTACTTTATTTACTTTTACTGTATAATTCATTTCAATTCTCCTTCTGCATGTTACGGTCATGCTCCGCTATCTTTTTATTGTTACTTAAGATTCAGAGGCAGTTATATCCTGCCCCTGTTTTCATCTTTCGTGTACTTTGGAATATCTTCAGCTACTTTTCCTGATTTTTCATTTTCCGGCTGGCAGATGATTTTCGCATCAATGCTCTTTTCCAAATCAAGCATCGCATTTAATTCGGACTGTCTATTCAACTTATCTTTAAGTTCTTTCTCATATGCAAATGGTTTCTCATACTCCTCCTTTGAAGATTCAAGATCTCTTTTGTACTGCTCAATCTTCTTATTTAAAAATTCTTCATTTTCACTTAAGATATTAAACAGATTGTCTAGTTTAATCATATTTCCCACAGGACTGGTTGACATTTCGGCTTTATATTCTGTTTTCCCACGAAGTATCATATAATTTACTCCCATATAATTCTTTTCTATAAACAGCTCAAAACCTCTGAAACTTCCCAACCCATAAGTCTCGCCGCTCTTACATTTACTTAACATCTCTAGCATTGCTGTACCACCTTCACTTCTCTCAGTGTAGGTCATATTTCCTAATGTAATGGCAAATTCATCTCCCTTTAACAGTTCCTTATCTCTTGTTTCAATATCATACTTTACACACTCCAGTTTTTCTTCCGCCGCCTTAATCAGCTTCGGATACTTAATCATAAAGTTATCCTGATATGTATATCTCTGGCTGTCATAGGATGCCTTTAATAACTTTAATCTCTGCAAGTCATTATCCAATTCCATCTTTTCTTTTATCAATGGATTTCCTGTAGCAACCGCCTTAATCTCTGCATAGGACAACGTTGCCTCGTCGATATCTTCACAGGTTCTTGACACCGTCCGGCTCGTCATTATCTGGCTTATAAACCTCTGCTTGTTTTCCACAAGCGACCATGAGTATGCATCAAATGTTTCTTTTGTGACATATCTGTATACTGCAACTTCCTCATTTTCATTTCCCTGTCTGATTCCTCTTCCTTCTCTCTGTTCAATGCTTGAAGGCTTCCATGGACAGTCAATATGATGGAGTGCCACAAGGTGCGTCTGAACATTTACACCGGTACCGCACTTGTCGGTTGATCCGATAAGAACCTTCTTTCTTCCTGTCCTCATCTCCTTAAATAATACTTCTCTTTGTGCATCCGTCTTGGCATCGTGAATAAATGCTATTTCATTCTCAGGTATTCCCCTTTTTATCAGTTCAGATTTCACATAATTATACACATCAAAATCTTTTCCTCCGGGTGTTCCTATGTCTGAAAATATAATCTGACAACCGATTTTTCCCTCACCTTCTGCCTTTTCATATTCAAATGCCACGTTATCCACTACTTTATTTAGCTTTCCATCAGGATTATTTGGTGCATCCTTATCAAGAAGTCTCGCATCCGTTCCAAGCAGTCTTGCCTCATGGGTAATTTTCAAGAAATTGTCAACACTGGAATCCACACCGCCATTTCTGATACGTTCTGCCCTCACAACAAAATCTTCCATGACCTGTCTTACATACCAGTCGGGCTCTGACTCTACGATAATGTAATTTCCACCTCTTAACTTTGGCACATCAAGGTCTAACATATCCTGCGTCTGTACATCTGCCACCTGCTTAAACATATTCATAAGTTCCGGCAAATTAGTAAATTTATTAAATCTGCTTTTCATACGAAATCCACTTCCCTCAACAGTCAGTTCCAAAGCCGTTGTAACTTCACCGAAGTTTGCTGCCCATGAATCAAAATGGTATATTCCCATCTGCTCCAACGTATCCTGTTGCAGGTAACTCTGCATAACATACATTTCACACATTGTATTGCTGATTGGTGTTCCAGTTGCAAAGATAATTCCCCTTCCTGGATTTATTTCATTGATATACTGGCATTTTAGCTGCATATCTGTTGACTTTTTTGCACCTGAATTACTGATACCTGATACATTATTAATCTTTGAAAATATTGCAAGATTCTTGTAATTATGTGCTTCGTCAACCATAAGACAGTCAATACCAAGTTCTTCAAATGTAATGAGGTCATCTTTTCTCTCCTCATCGGCAAGACTTTTTAACTGCTCACTCAGTTTTTTCTTCTGTGCTTCCATCTGTTTTACAGTCCAGCGTTCACCGTTCTTATCTTTTGTTTCCTCTATGGCATAGGATATCTGCTCTATCTGTTCGTTAAGCATCCTCTCCCTTCTCTCTGCTGAAATCGGAATTTTTTCAAACTGTGAATGTGACATTATAATACAGTCATAATCACCTGTTGCAATTCTTGATATGAACTGCTGTCTTCTGCTCTTTTCAAAGTCACGCTCCGTAGCCACAAGGATATCTGCTGACGGATAAAGTCTTAAAAATTCCGATGCTGTCTGATTTATTAAGGGCTTAGGAACAACCATTACCGTCTTATTAGCAAGACCTAATCTTTTCTGCTCCATGCACGCCGCCATCATTTCAAATGACTTCCCGGCACCTACACAGTGGGCAAGAAGTGTATTACCTCCAAGCAGTATTCTTGCGATGGCATTTTTCTGATGTGGTCGGAGTTCTATTTCAGGATTCATTCCCGGAAAGGAAAGTGCTGAACCGTCATATTCACGAAGTCTTGTATTATTAAATGTATGGTTATAATAATCAACATATTTTTTTCTTCTCTCCGGCTCTGCAAATATCCATTCCCTGAATTTATCTTTTATAAGATTCTGCTTTTCCCTTGCAAGCATTGTTTCGTTCTTATTTACAACATAATGGTATTTGCCATCTCCATCATCAATTCTGTCCCTTACCGTCACCGTTTTCAGATTCAGTGATGCTTCAAAAATAGAATAAGCATCCATGTGGCCCGTTCCATATGTTTTGGAAGCTGCCACAGAATGCTTATCCATTGATTTATTCTCTATAAACCATTCCATGCTGTATTTATTAAGATGTACCATAATGCCTGATGAATAAAATGTGCTTCTTACCGCTCTCGCTCTTCTCGGTGTTCCTAAAAGCTCATATATAAATTCTTCATAGTCCTGCTCCTCAATCCATGTTGTTCCAACCCTTACATCAATCTCCGATGCGTCAAGGTCTTTTGGCTGTACCTTTAAAAGTGCTTCAACATTTCCTGCAAACAATTCCGGATATTGTTCTGCATATTCCTGTGCTTCCTGTAACTTTCTTCGCACATTTCCTGATAGGTACTCATCCGCTGTTTCCCATCCTGCACTTAAATCTTCTTCATTGTATAAAACAGGATTCAGGAAAATAATTCCCGATAATTCTTCACATATGGCTGCTCCCTTAACTTCTGCTCTTGCCTGTTCCGATAAGGTTACTCTTTCACCTGCCTGTTCTTCCAATTCCTTTATCTTTTTACTGATATCCGGCTCATAGATTGAAAGCATAAACGGAATATTTACAGAACCAAACTCATTGATTGAAATATTTAAAGCCTCTATTGCAGTAACAACATTTTCAGGTCTGATATCCGGTTTGATTGTCTGCTTATAAAACATATCTGCCTTTGTGACCTTACCCTCTTCATCCACATTTTCAAGAGAGCATAAAAGCGGATAATCTGCATCATCACGAAAAGCCCTGTCATTGCCTTTTGAAGTTATCCCACCATATTTTTTTACAAACACATCATACTTTTCATTCAGTACCTTCTGGCTTTCTTTTAATTCCTGTTCACTGCATCCTTCTGTCTGAATGTCTATGATATACCTTGTAATTTTTCTTATCTCATCAAGTCCCTTTATTCTTTCTTCTGCCGTTTTGGAGTATTCTTTTAAATACATCTGGGAATTCTGCCTGTAATAAAGTTTTCCATCCACAAAGGAATAAGTATAGTTTCTGATGTCAGGACTGGCAGCTATGACTTCTAAATTTTCTTCTATTTCCGGTGCAGCAAAATCTGATATGGAAGCTTCGAGATTTTTCAGTGCACTGCTAAGGCTTTCATACATATTGAAATCCTTATCATCATTTACGCATACCGTATATCTGCTGTTTTCTCCATATCTTCCCGTATCGTATTCCATCTTTCCAAGCATCATTTCCGGGTGTTCTGCGAAATAAGAATTAATGGGAATCCCATCATTTGTATATCCAAGATGAACCCAGTCAGGCTCGATGTCTGTCTGCCTTTCTCTTTTTTTAAAAAACAGAATATCCGATGTAACCTCAGTTCCTGCATTATCCTTAAATGCAGTATTTGGAAGCCTTAACGCACCGATAAGTTCTGCTCTCTGTGCAAGATATCTTCTGACATTTGGATTTGCCTTATCCATTGTTCCTTTTGTTGTAATAAATGCTGCAACTCCGCCCGGTCTTATCTGGTCAAGTGCCTTTGCTAGAAAATAGTCATGCACACGGAAATTCAGCTTGTTGTATTTTGGATCATATATTTTATAATCTCCGAAAGGAACATTTCCGACAGCTGCATCAAAAAAGTTATCCGGGTATTTTGTATCTTCAAATCCTGATATTGTAATATCAGCTCTTGGATAAAGCTGCTTTGCAATTCTTCCAGTAATATCATCCATTTCCACACCGTACAACCTGCAGTTCTGCATGGGTATCGGCATACTTCCAAAAAAGTTTCCAATGCCCATAGACGGTTCAAGAATGTTTCCCTTTGTCACTCCGAAATCTGCAAGTTTCTGATTGATGCACATGGCAATTTCAGGAGAAGTATAAAAAGCATTATTTACGCTTGCTCTTGCATTCTCATATTCTAAAGGGGAAAGCAGTTCCTTTAATTCTTTATACTGCTTCTCCCATGAACTATTTTTTTCATCAAATACTTCCGGGATTCCACCCCACCCTGCATATCTAGCCAGAATTTTCTGCTCAGCCATTGTGGCAAGTCTGTTTTCTTCTTCAATCTGTTTCAATGTCCTTATGGCATCCACGTTCCACTGATATCTTGTCTTCGCACCTCCGGTTTCAAGCTCCCACAGATTATAATGAAAGTTATGCTTTGGGAAAGTTTCAATGTTACTCTGTTCCTTTCCATCTTTTTTGTTATCCGTAATATGTGGTTTGGTATTTTGTGACTCTGCTGCTATTCCATCACCATACTCTGCCATAGTCACCATCATATCTTCTATTGCAGCTTCTTCATCGGTAAACTCTCTTTCTTCCTCATAGGCGCTCTTTAGTTTCTCCATATCAGGAACAGGCTTTTGATCCATTGCAAGAACTTCGTCCGGAATGTCATAATCACCGATGGTCTTTTCTTCTTCTATAACTTCCTGATAATAAATTCCTTTGTTTATCAGAACTCTTATTTCTTCCTCAACTGCTTTCCAGCTTATATATCCTTCCTTTTCGCCCTCTGCATCTCTCCACTGAAATCTCATCCCCTGAGGTTTAAATGTGTCATATCCGTGCAGTCCGTACCCTTCAACCGGCCAGCCTGCACCGCCAAGACCAAACTCTTTCTTTACAAGTTTTGCACGCTCTGTCGCACTGTCCACGCTTTTATAAATGTCATACACTCTTTTCTTCCCATTTTGAAAACCCGTTCCTCTTAACAATACATTTACGATATAATCATGGGGGACGTTTTTCTCTATTTTAGGCTCTGTAAAACCGTATTTCTTATTGATTTTTTCTGCATTATGAGATTGTTCATAAGACAGTCTAGTACTATCTGAAAATCCGATTTCATTTGTATTTTGGTCAAAGAAAAAGGAAGCCTGTTCAAAACCTGCTTCCTCTGATTTTCCAAATGAATTTATTTCATCCAGTTCTTTATTTAATTCTTCATCAGCTTGCCATTCCGATTCTCCGGCTCTTTCTCCTAGTGGAATCTGTACACTATCTGATGAAGTACCACTTCCTCTGCTATCATCTTTGCCTGTTCTCTTATCTTCCACATTTCCATTGTAGAGGACGGGTTCTGTGGCTTGTGTTTTTTCAGGTAATCTTCCATCAGTGTATCCATCAGGCTGTTTGCCTCTTCGTCCACTTCCATCATCTTCTCTACCAGTCTTCCCAGACGGTACAGTGTATTGTATCTCAGCCCCTCGTTTTCTTTCAGATACTGTGCTGCCATCATTCCGTATCTGCCGACTTTCGTTATGCTCACTTTCTCCTTTGGCATTTCCAGATTCGGATATAGCATTCCGTCTGCTCCCTCGTGATAAGTCAATTTCTTTTCTTCCATCTGTAACTCTCCTTTCGTTTTCAATCCGCCTAACTTTGTAATTAAACTCTTTAAGAACACTACAGGATACGTCACATACAAGGGAACCAAAACGGTAAATATCATCTTCATCGGATATATTTGTTATAAAACCCATGTCCTGTTCTTCAGAGGACAGGTCAAAACCGCATCTTGTACCTACTGCATATAAAATGCTCTTATATAACATTTCTTCTGCCGTAAGCCCTTGCGTTTCATTATCTCCACCTTTAATCACACCACCTGTAATCCGGTTAAGTTCAGAAATCCTTATTTCGGATTCCTCTTTCATTATAGATCGTATGTTCGATTTTGTATAGTTCTTTAAGAGATTCATTAAATTATTTCTTCCACTATCGGTATAAGGCTCTATTTTTTTCTCACTTGCCAACTCATCCACAAGACTTTTCAGATTATCAGAATTCAAATCCCATGTAAGCTTCACATTCTTTCCTGCGGTATCCGATATGTCAAAAACATAACGCATATGCAGTTTTAAAATCTTTGACGGAAAAATTGCAATACCTCTGCTTCCTCTTTTTACATATCTTCCTACCTTTTTCCATGAATCATAATCTCCCACAAGTGTTGCATTTGGTCTTTGTGCATACACCATAAGAATATTGTCAAACTCATACCTGTATGTTCTCCCGGTTATCCTTAGAAAGTTCTTCCAGTTATCTGCACTTTTTGTAACATCACGGATAAATTCATCATAGAGCCTCTGAACCTTGTAATCAGCACTCATCTTTAATAACCTCCTTTAACGCATCCCTTATGTCTGCTCCATCTATTTCATCTCCAAAGCAGTCCCAACCTTTAACTGTTTCCCTTGCAAAAAGTTCAATACGTGGCACATCGCCGCAAAGTTCCACTATACGCTCTCGTACTTCAGAAGGCTTTCTGCTGTGTTCCATTACTCTTGCATCGCATACCTGCGGAACTGCCTTTGACACACGCTTTGGATGTCCTTTGGTTCCGATAAGGCAAACTTCCGAATTGGAACGTGTCCAAAAGCCAAGCCCCATGAAATACGTGTCTTTTTTCTTATTCTTTTTTACCCAGTTAAAGCCGCATGTCTTATAGGTAAATCCCCAGCTCTCCATTACGGATATGCCCTCTTTAAGACACGGAAATGTAATCCACAAAAACAGTACACAATCATCATCTGCGATTTCACCTACCGGAAGTAAACGAATGTCATCAATATTCATCGTATGGTAATGGTTTTCTGCACTTCTTCCCTTTCCTTTTTTTGAATATACACGGTACTGCCACGGCGGATCAGCATAAATAATCTTATATTTCTTTCCCATCCTAATCACCTTCTTCCGGCTCTAAGAGATGTGTATATTTTCTGTATTCCTCATTATCAAAGTCAATGATAAAGATATTTCCGCCCTTCTTCATTTTCTTTGACAGCTTTTTTGCAATACGAAGCAACACAAAGTTATCCTTTGACATCTTAATGCTTTGTTTAAATTCAATATCATTATCACCGTCAATCATCTTCTGCTGCTTTCCTATGCTTTCTGCAATCTTTTTTCTTAATGCTTCTGCATCATTTAAAGACAGTGCAACACTCTTTCTTTCAGATTTACTTCTGCCCCATTCTTTATGAAGTTCCCTTATTAAAAACTCCATGTCTTTTATAAATGTCTCTTTCATTTTTCCTCCAATCCCAAAAACAGAACCTTTGTGGCTCTGCTCTTTTACTGTTTCTATTTCTTTTTATCTGGTCTTCCAATCATCACAAGACCTCCATTATGATAGCCTTGAATGACAACACCTGTTGCTTCATCAACCGCTTCCACCATCTTTCCATCACCGACATAAATTCCAACATGGCTGATGTTTTTATATCTTCCGTTATTGGAATAACTGTAAAATATTAAATCTCCGGGTTTCAGATTTTTTTCTTTTACAGTACATTTGTTATTACTGCACCACTGTGCCTCTGCTGCCGCAGTATTGGAACCGCCTGTCATTATAGATATGCCTGCACTATTCCATGAATAGTAGGCAAGGGATGAACAGTCAAAATGTGTTCCCGAATTTCTGAGTGGCTGACTGTACGGATAACCTACCTTTGACAGTGCAAAAGCTACTGCTGTTCTGGCTTTTCCATCTGTTATTTTATGTATAATTGCATCAATTTCACTCTGCGAAAGTGATGATTTTTTATTACCTCCGCTCTGTGTACCCGAATTTCCACCGGTAACTCCAAGAGCCACCATGCTCTCCTGACTCATCAGGGAATTGAGCAGATTTATTTCATCCTCGCTCATGCTATACTCTGTTTCCATCTGATAATAAGTTTTCAGCGTAACATTTACATATAATACCTTCTTTTTTACTTTCTTTCCCTCATCGTTTTTAATCTTTTCTTCTCCTGTGTATGTGGTGTATGTACACATATCGTCAAAGACTTTCTTTAGATTTGCCTTTCCTGTTTCATCCATAATAGTCGCAGTATTTCCAACACCGTATTTCACCATATAAACTCCCATGACATCATAATAATTTGACGGCGTAGATGCCATTCCTTCATAATCCACATATACGATTTTTCCAATGTCACAGTCCTTATGCTCCGTCACAAGAATATTGATGTCCCTGTTAAATTCAGCCATATACTGGCTTGTGACCGTCATTACCGTATCTCCACTTTCTAATGGTGGGAAAAATATAGAAAACGGTGAGTTATATATAAGTGCCACTACAAGTGATATGATTATTGCAGCCACACCGATTATCAGAAGTAGTCCTAATACAATCGGAAGAAGCAACAACCCCACTTTTACTGCAATCATTTTTACAACATCTCCCACACCACTTCCGGTATCCTCTATGCCTGCTTTGCCTGATATTCCTGTTCCTGCACTCTTTAACTTTTCTATAACAAGGGCAAGTTTTCTGTTTTTTACGTTTTTGTCTTTACTGCTGCTTCCACTATTTTTATGGCTTTTCGGTTTATCCTTTCCTGTTCTGTTTGATTCGGATTTTACACCGCCATTTTGATAATGAATTTTTCTCTCCTTAACCTGACTTTCAGATTTTTTTGAGTCATCGCTGTGGATTTTCTTTTTATCTGGCTTTTTCTTTTCTCTTATACTTTTTACCTGTGTCTCTTTTATATGCCTTTTCTTTATTTGTTCCCTTACAGTCTTTCCGGTCTTTTTTGCAGTTTTTGTTACCGGACTTGTAATAACTGCTGCGGTCATTAAAGCACTTTCCGCTTCCTCACTGCCTTCTAACTGGTTAAGTGTAGCTTTGACACCTTTCCTTGTTGTCACTTCCACACCGGTTTTTAAAATGCTTTTCTTATCCTTAATTACCTTTCTTTTATCGGTGTCATTTCTTCTGAAATTTGGCATGTCACGGCTGTGAATATGCCTTTCCTGCTTCTTATTTTTCTTTTTCATTTTTCCTCCTGAAATAAAGAAAGCCACTACAAATTTTGCTTTGTAATGGCTTAAAATTTTTTCGTGATATTATTCAATTATTTCATTCACTTACTTTTTATTATACTTGAATTATCAAGGAGTCTATTTTTAAGATATTATTTACTCCGCTATATCTTTCCTTTTAAGCAAATTCGCATATTTACACATATCAGCTTGTAATCTTCTTAATGCTATTTCTTTAGTTCTACTTTTATTTTCATTAAGTGATTCCATTTTATATTTACATATAGCTTTTACTATTTCATAGTCTACAGAATAAAAATCTACAAGATTTGAAAATGAATAAACATTTTCTACAGCATCACAAAAAAAACTTATCTCTTTTGGACTTGCAAGTTTAAATTTCTCAATTAACTTATTATACTCAAACAAAGATAAAAACTTTCCTTGTTTCTGAAACTCTAAGCTATTGTTTTTACAAAACACTTCTAATTGTTCATTCCATTGCATATCAAATATTTTTGTGCCATTTTCATCTACGATTGCATCATCCAATTCATCTCGTTCAATCATTTCAATTAATGGCATTGTTAAGCATCTATACTCATAAGCAAACTCTTTATCTTCTGACAAAACACATATCATTTCTTTCGTAAGTTTATTTTCACTTTCATTAAGATATTCAACCATTAAATCAATAAATTCTGAAATATCATATATTTTCCAATCTTCATATTGATGCCTTACGACTTCCTTTTGTTTACCAAAAGACATTCCTACAAACTGACCACTTTCTGTAGAATCATAAAGTCTGCCTTTTTGTTTTTGATTTTCACTAGTAATTAACCCAAAATTAGGATTGTTTATGCGCATCAGTGTAAGGATTATATCTTTAAATTCTTGTGGATAATATTTTTTGTGTTCTAACTCTTTCTTCATTTGTAAAATAAGTTGTTTTACCTCATCATCTTGTAATAAATACCACTCATATAGACTGTTAAGTGCTAATAATCGATGTTCATTTGTTTGTTCTAATGCTTTTTTTGACTCAACCTTTTGATTTATAACTTTTTGAATATCTGCATAGACTACTTCCTTATCAATACATTGTGTTTTCCAATACTCATTCACAAATGCATATCCATATATTTTTGTACGCTGTATTGCAAACAATCTGTTATTCACGCATCCATAACGAGTATTTTTAGGCCAATTGTACTCATCTATCCCATTTGTTCTTCTTATAGCAGAATATACTGTATACAACACAATCGTTTTTAGTTCATCCCTTAGAATTACTTTATCTGATATTCTGTCTTGTTCAATTGAGGAAATAATATCCTCAATTGCAATAAATGAAACAATTAATGTTCTTAAATTTCGATTTCCTTCTTGCTCAAATAAATCAAAAATATCTTGGCTGCTTTCTTCAACTATTTTTTGTACATTTTTATCCTTAATATATTCTGATATTATCTCATCAAATGACTCCTTAATTGAAATACTATATGGTACCGTTAATCCAATTAATTTTTCTCTAGTTCTTTCGTATGTTGTTTTCCTGCCAAAATAATGACGAGTTATCTTGGCTAATTCTTCACGATTTATTTTATTATCGGATTCTTTTTGACTTTCATTTATGACATTTCTATTTTTTCTTTCTATTAAGTTTTCTACATCAAGTCTGCTGTTCAATGCAATTTCATATTTTAATGCCATTGCAATTTCATCTTCATCTCTATTTATTTCTTGTTCATTTGCGACTAATATAATTTTATATTCCTTATTCTCAGACAAATTATTAAGAAATCCCATCAACTCAATAATATCAATTTGACATCTTTCAATATCATCAAAAATAAGAAGTGGTTTTTTGTCCTTACCGATGCTCTGTTCAAGCATATTTTTTGCCATATCAGCAACATTACCATCTGTTCCCATCTTGTTTTCCAAAAATTTAATGGCATTTTTTCCCAATAATTCGATCCTCTTTATTAGTGCATCACTTACTATGTCAAATTTTTCTGTTTTATCTTCTACTACTTTTTCTATCCATTTTTCATAAATTAAATCTTGTATTTTTTCTATGTCAGAAACACCATATAAAGATATTTGATATATCTGAAATTTATTTTTATTGATTTGAGGAATCAATTTATTATTAATAAAAAATGTTTTCCCACATCCCCATTCACCATTTAAAAGTATTGCTTGTTTTTTTCTATCATCTTCAATATATTCTCTAATTATATTTATTGTTTCTTCTATAGAAAGTAATCTAGGCATTTTATCATCCTCCTCATTGTAGTTTTCATATTTGTATCTTTCAATAATTAGACATAATTTTATTATCTTTGCACTAATCACACAATAACAAACATAAAATAATATGCATAATATTTCATTACATATGCTCTGGAATCCTTAAAAAAAATACTAACTAAAATAAGATAATTATAGTATTGCATTTACTATTATACTGTTTGATTAAATATTAACATATGATTTAATATTTATCCACACACAGTATCCTACAGATATCTGTTCTTTATCCTTCATTTCTCATGAATATTTGTATTGTATAACTTATATAATCCTGTATCTTTCCTAATCGTATTATCAAAAGGTATTATCACATTTCCGCACTTTATTAGTCCCATCCCCGACGGAACATTGCTTACAAATTCAAGTTGAGATTCCGATACCCCGACTACATCTGCTATTTTTTCTGCGTCTGTATTTGCCTGTTTTAATATTGCAATGAACTCACTGTTTGCAAGCATCGTTGTAACAGTATAGTTCTGCAAAAGGTCAACCACATTCTGAGTAATTCCAGTACAAAGACCGCCCTGTTTTCTTACTTTCTTCCACAACTGCTGTAAATACTTTGCACTGTATTCTGAATTGAGCAGCACATGTATTTCATCAATATAAAGCCAAGTTGCCCTGCCTTTCTGACCGTTCTCAACAATTCTCTGCTGTATTGCCTCCATCATAATAAGCATTGATATCGGTGCCAGGTCCTGACCTAAATCCCTGATACCGTATACCGTAAATCTGTTATCCATATCCACGTTTGTCTGATGGTTAAAAATATTAAGGGAGCCTTTTACAAATATCTCAAGCGATAATGCAATATCCTTTGCTATTTTCTTCTCCTCTGCATCACTCTGTATTAACAGCTGTTCATAAAAATCTGACATTACCGGAATATACTTCTCCCTGCTTCTTGCAATCTCCAGATACATTTCCGTCAAACATCTGTCAATGATGGAACGCTGCTGTGGTGTTAAAGGCTGATTCAGACACTGCTCACACAGTCCGAACATAAAAGAACATTTTTCCCTTATCCATCCCTTAGAATCCCTTGCATCAAGATTCCACACATCCATATCCAAAGGATTTACATAGTTATCAGTATATGTGGACAGATTTACAACCGTACCCCCATATGTTTTTGCAATGTCAAAATATTCCATCATCGGATCGATAACAATTACATCATCTTCACCTTTTAGGAATACACTACCCATTTCCATCTTGCTGAAAAATGATTTTCCTGAACCCGGAACACCGAATACGAATCCGTTTCCGTTTATCAGCTTCTTTCTGTTTCCCACATTTATGTTCTTTGAAACCTGATTGATACCGTAATAATTACCTCCATCATCCCTTAATTCCTGTACGTTAAAAGGTACAAGACCTGCAAGGGAATTTGTAAGCATTGTTCTCATTGTTTCCACCTGTCTTACACCAATCGGAAGCACCGTATTTAATGCCTCCCTCTGCATAAACTGATGTGTATCAATAGCAATTCCGTTACTTTTTCCGATTGTGACAATGGTTTCGCATATACTGTCAAGCTCTGCCTTATCATCTGCCATTACAATAATATTTACTGCGGTATAAAACATGCTCTCATCATTTTCCCTGACATTGGTCATCATATCCTCAATGTCCTTTTTCTCCATTCTCTTTGTATATGAAATCTCCGTGGAAAAGTCATTATTTTTGTTTCTTACCCTCTGCTGTTTTATAATGTCCGATTCAACTCCAAGATATTTCTTCTGTAATAACCTTATTGTCATGTCCTTTGGAACCGGTACAACATCTATGCTTGTAATCATGTGCACCGGAAGCATTGTTATCGTATTAAGTAACTCCTCTGAAAGACTCTTTGGATATTTCTTAAAGAAAAGTGCCCTGCACACTTTGTTTTCATCCTCGAAATAATCCTGATGAAACTTTATCATTCCATTGCACAAATCATTTCTGAAATCCCTTCCGATACGTTTTGCCTTCCTGATGTCAAAGTCAAATTCATCTTCCTTTCCAAGATTATAAAAATCATGAAGAATACGGAGTCTTTCATTTCCGCTTAAAGGCTGAATATCTGTTCCAAGTTCATTAAATGCCTTTCTGACATTTACCTCAATCGTTGCAAACTGTGCCTTTGCTTCTTCAAAAGTCTTTCTTTCCACAGTAATTGTCAGATACTTTTCCTGCTCAATTCCCTGTCTGCCCTCCTTAATCTTTTCCTCGATAATGTCATTGTAAATCTTTCTGAAATCATCAAATTCATCATTTAAGTAAGGAAGCAGTATATACTTTCTCAAATCCTGCATATCCTTGTTTTTATTGTTAATTGTTATCTTAAAACAACAGTCAAATGAATTTAAAAACTTACAGTATCTCTGCAAAATGTCTTCCTGCTCATCATAGGTTGCTGTCGTATAATTGATATCCATAAACTTATATGTCTTTGAATACTTATTATCCAAAACCTTAAAAATACCGTTTTCCGATACTTCCATTATTTCTATTGTTTCCTGTATGGACTTCGGGCTTTTGTAAAGCGGTTCTGATGCTTTTTTTAGTTCCCTGAAGCCATCTGAAAATATGCCCATTCTTATCCTCCTCTTCTATAAAAATTTACAGCCACAGGCAATGCCTATGGCTGCAATCACTACTGCTGTGCTTAATATCAGCACTTTTATCATTTTCTTTTTTGATTTCTCAAAACTGTCCTTTTTATCTGTTTCAGTTCCGGTGCTTTTTCCTTCTGTTCCTATTTCGGTTTTCTTCTTTTCTGCCTCCATCTCCAACGCCACATCTTTTAACTCCGATACGTTTTCCGTTGACCTGTATATTAACGGTTTTACCTTAAACATGAAATGTATTCTTTTTTTCATCATCTGCATAAAGTTCATTCCGTTAAACGAATAAAATCCGCTGAGTGCAATCGGGGCAACGACAGGTATTGCAATATATGCTGATACCGTAAGTCCCACTTTTTTATAAGAAATCAAAACGATTGCACCTCCAACCAGTACACTTAACACCGAAGCAATCAGCTGTTTTGCGGTAAGACCTAAAACTACCGATTCCTGAAACTTATCTATGTCCCTGTTTATTTCTACTGACACGTTAATCACCTACCTTGTCTTTTCTTCCTGTTTTTCTCTGTTAGCGTCTATGCCGCTCTCATATTTCTCCATCTGCTTGGGACAGAGTTCCCTCAATTTATCCACATTAAAAACATAAAGGGGATATTCACAAAAGCCGCTTCTAAGTGTAAGCCCTGTAAACTCCCCTAAATCATTATCCTTTATGAATTTTTCCATCTCCGGCATATTGTTGGTATCAACATAACCGCAGTATTTTGGAACATCAACCAGATTTACGGTTACGTTTCCATACGGTTCTGGATATTCTCCCTGTGTATTTATCAGTTCAAGAAATATATTGCCATTATCCGCATATTGACTCATTGTAAGCTCTACTGTTTCTTCTCCCCATTTTGATTCATATATCATCTGTTTTGCCATTATCTGCTTCCTCCTCTTATAATCCTAATGCTTTGCCTGTTAATCCCTGTGCTCCTTTGACCGTTCCTACCGTAAGTGCGATGGAAAACGTCATTTCGCACAGATAAATAAGTGTCTGCGTCCAGTCTGCATACTGCCCCGTAAACGACGGAAGTCCTGAGTTAATGACTGCATTACATATGATAATTGCAAGTGCCATTGTTACTGCTTCAAAAACCACAGACAAAAAATATCTTGCATAAGATGCCGCCGTATGGCTTACCGTTCTGTTTCCGCTTACGGTAGATAATGCAATCGCTCCAAACGGAACAATTATCAGTATCTTTAAAAATCTGAAATACACGGTGTATATAAGGAAAAATCCGCAGACAATAATTACAATTGAAAGTATTGATGCGAGTATCAGCATTACAAGACTAGCGCCAAATCCAAGATTTTTAATCACATCTGCCTGTGTACTGTCTATTTTAAGCTCTGTCATTTTCCCTGCACTAAGCAACTTTACAAGGTTGCCCGCCGAGCTGAAAAATGCCTTCATTATGGTTACGTTATTGGCAACCAGCCATTCTGCAATTCCTACTCTCATAAGCATTCTCAATATCACTTCAAATCTCATATCCTCTTTAATATCCACACTTTCCGAACAGAAACCAATCACAAAGAACAAAACCACAAGTGAAGAACCCACTCCGACAAATATTGGTTCAACGCTCTCCACTGCACTCCACGGTCCTCCGTCCTTAAATGATTCAGGTGACTGTCCCAAAAGTGAAAAAACAAGTGATACCTGATTATTCCAGAACCCAAACACCATCTCTAAAAGATCAAGTATCTGCTGTCCAAGTTTAAATATGTCCAACTTTCATCACCTCTCTTCCCTGGCATCTCTATTCTAAAATCCCAAAATTCCAAGAACGGAGGATATTCCTGCCATCATTACTCCCGCCACAATTCCTTTCAGTGCCGAGTTCATTGTAGAGGAATCCTGTTGCTGATAAGCCTGTGCAAACTCCATTACGTTTTTTGCAAGAATAATTACACCTATGGCTCCAATAATCGCGATGACAAGTGTTTTCAGGTTATCAAGCGGTTTTGTAACGGAACTTGTATCTGCTGCCAATACATTTGTACATTCAATAGCTACCATAGTTATCACACCCGCTGCTGCAGGTATGATGTTCTTCCTTACTCTGTTTATAAATCTTTTCATTCTGTTCTTCTCCACCACTCTGTTATCTGGTGTTAAAATATTTTCTTTTTCCATATCAATTTGCTCCTTCTTCATAAAATAAGCCGATACAAGGTCTCCCTCATACCGGCTGTTAATAGTAAATATATAATAATCAGGCAATGCCTGTTGTACTGATTATTCGGGCTTTCCCCGATATGTTTATGCTGTAATCACCTCCTCACATTATTCAAAAGAAAAAGCCATCTGATCTTTTATGACCAAATGGCTTTATATAACACTTCTAAATGAATAATTTTTTAAAATTAATATTCTGACTCTTAGTAATAATTATGTTTGAATTTTTAGCTATTAATTTATTATACTTCCTAACTTCCTTTGCTTTAATATTTGAATGAAAATTACAACGTCTACCATTCTTCTTAAAAGTAGTAATAAGCATTGTAGGTGACGCTACAAAAATATGTTCTTTTTCTCCCGTTTCTCTTTTTATCAACAATGATGCACGCTCAGAAGTAATAAATGGCATATTTTGTGTTGTTAATTTAATTCCAATTCCCAAATTGCTTAAATAACTTTTAACTATAGCCTCTATATTACCATTTCTATTCTTTAAATATTTGTAGTATGAAGATATCGTTAATGCATGTCTCAATTCATCTCCGGCGGTTTCATTAAAGTTATGAACTCTTTCTTTTTTATCTATTTCAATATCATCAAAGATTTCTAACGGAAGCGTATCTATAATCTCATTTATGTACTCATTTCCTCTTTCATTTCTGCATTCAAATATCAACAAATACTCCATTATCTTTTCATACTCCTCACTTGTTAAAGATGGGTTTGTTGCTAATACTCTGCACCTTAGTTTTTGTTCAATCTTTTTAAAGAAATCTATAAAATTATTCTCGAACTGATAGCACCACTCTTCTTCAACAAAAGTGAATCTTGATTGCGTAATTACTCGAAATATTTCATTCTTTTCTTTTTTTGTCGCTACCTTACCATCTTTATCTTCTATAACCCACTTATCAAAATCATAATAATGATTATGCATATCTCTGAGCGTTTGTAATTTTTTTCCATTAAATTTTATTATAAGACTTGTTAAGAACCCATAAATTTCATTGAGTGCTTCATCTGGCATAAATATGTCTCCAGCCTTTATGTCATGATATCCTACTTTATAATTTATATTATCGACATTCTTAGATTGTACACCCTTTTCTAGATTATTTTTTTCTACAATCCATATCAAATCTCCTGAATTATAGCTCCATTGTCTCATGTATGTTCTTGGAATCAAATGCTGTTCTTTAGCAACTTCTGGATGTGTATTCGCTTTTGGTAAAACAAAATTCATTGATTTATTCCCCCCTTTTTCATCATATTTATCACGTATTTTTGACGCATATTCCATATCTTTTTTCGAAATATGAAAGCTCTCTATCATTATGGTTCCAATAATACCAATCATTGTTAATATACTATTAATGTCTGAAATATTTATTTTACCCCTTCCAAATTCAGTTATTGCTATTGATAGTAAAAAAAATACAAATGTACCCACAATAAACAAAAAAATCAAAATATTTCTTGAATATATAAAGCTTATTTTGTCAGATAACCTTACTTTAAAAAAAGACCAAACTAACAATACTAAAGCAAACATTGCCATTATAAAATCACATTGAACCTTCAGTCCACTAAAGTAGATACAAATCATTAGCCCTATTGCAATTATAGCAACTATTGGCATTACCCAAAAATCTATTCTATCAAGAGTTCTTCTCATCTTTGAATTGATTTTTCTTCTATGAATTATTTTACTCTTTTTATCTGACTGTCTATTTACACCCTTAGTATACCTCTTCATTTTCCTTACCTTCCATGATTAACTTAGTTGTCACTATTAACTAATATCAATTCTACCTACAATTACTTCCAATGTTCTTAACCTAATAATATAATATTATATCATACCAAATGTGCTTATACGATTGCTTTTTACTGCCTTCTTATTATCTTTCTAAACTGTTCCGCCGACATCTCCGGATAAAAATATTCCATAATTCTTTCTCTTGGTATACCGTCAGCCATTGCCTTCTTCATTTCTGCCTTATGCTCCTCAGAATAATTCCAATGCAGAACACGATTTGCAATTGTATCCTCCCAATCTGGTTTCTTCCTGTCTTTGATTATTACCATATTGTTGCCACCATTTCCATCAGTTGAACTGCTTTGTTCTTCATCATCTGCATACTCAAGTTCTTTTTGCTGCTCCATATTGAATTTTGCTTTCTGCTCTTTTTCATCAAGCATTGTAAATCTTTTTCCAAGCTCATTATCTTCAAGCATCATCAATTCGTCATAATCAAGTTTGTCAATGTAGACATTTTCTCCCTTATCTTTTAACCTTTCAAAATATGCAAGCGACTGTGTGTTCAGGATTTCAAAAGGAGGACCGATAACGACCGAATCCTCCTTTTGGGTGTGTATATATGCTTTTCCTTTACCATCGGCAGTCCATGCAAATGCAGGATGTTTAAACGGAATAAATTTATTATCCACAATGGGATCAAATCCCCTTATAAATATCAGGCATTTTTTATTGTCTAACTTTCTTGCCTCATCAGGTGTCATAAGTTCTCTGCCAAGAACATCGAAGTTTCTTGAACTGCTTCCCTGTCTGCCTCTTGTTTCACCGCTTGATTTTTTGTCAATTGTTCCTTTTCCAAGAAGCTCTGAAATATATTTGTGCGTACTTTGTTCGTTTCCGCCAAGATATATAAGGCTGTCACAATTCCCCGGAATTGTCTCCCATGTGTCTTTAAACAATGCTTTAATCTGCGCAAGATTCTGTATAATAATAACAGAACTTATTTCCCTGCTTCGCATTGTTGATAACAAGGAACAGAAATCATCCGGAAGTGCCACATTTGCAAACTCATCAAGCATAAATGTAACATGTATCGGCAATCTTCCTCCGAAATTAAAATCTGCCTGATAATAAAGTTCCTGAAAAATCTGAGTATACAACATACCAATAATGAAATTGTAAGATTTATCTGAGTCAGGAATTACACAGAACAATGCTGTTTTTGTTTCACAGTCTCCGTTTACACCGATTCCTATATCTGCAAGATTCATTTCATCCTTTGACAAAATCCTTAATATTTTCCTGTTTTCAAGAAATGCAAGTCTTGAATTGGCACTAATAATAATGGAACGCACCGTATCTCCTGCACCCCTCATACACTTTTTGTACTGTTTTACGGCAGGATGATTTGCACCTAACGGACTTGTTTCTTCAAGCACACTCATTATGGCATCAAGTTGCGACGGTTTTCCCTGCTCTTTTACCTCAGCCTTTCCCATAAGTTTAAGCACCGTTTCAAAATTCCTCTCATTTTTTGGCACCTCAAGCCATACATAATAAAACAATGCCTGTAAAAACATTCCCTCTGCTTTTTCCCAGAATGGATCTGCAGAAGTTGTGCCTTTCGGAGTTGTGTTTGCAATAAGGTTCGTTATCAGTTTTATCACATCTGTTTCTTCTCTGATATATGAAAACGGATTGTAGCAGTCCGACTGTTCCATATCTATAAGATTGATGACCTTAACATTGTAACCGTTGTTCTTAAGCATCTCCCCGGTGCTTCTTAAAATCTCTCCCTTTGGATCAGTCACGATAAATGAACACTTATCGGGCATCTGCATAAGGTTCGGCTTTACCTCATAAAATGTCTTTCCTGCACCGGAACCTCCGATAATCAGAACATTGTTATTAAGCTTTGTCTTTCTTGTATCAAGACTCATTCTGACATTCTGGCTTAAAATTCTATTTTTCCTATCATCCTTATCCCGTAAACTTTTGTTTACCTGTGACAAATTTGCAAACTTTGCCGTGCCGTATTCTTTGCCCGGCATAAGATTTCTCTGACTTGTATAATACATAGTTATCATCACGGCATATATAAGAATAGCCATAAGAACTGCCTTAACCGTAGCTGCACCCTTATAGTAATCTGCAATGGGATTTGCAAGTACCTTATTGATGGAATCCATAAATTCACTGATGTTCATTCCCTTAGTACATGCACCATTTACAAGATATCCGAAATATGCTGACAGCAAAGCTCCAATAACAAGAAGAACAACAGAAGGCTTTTTCTTCTTATCCGTCATTTATCATCTGCCCCTTCCCTGTTCTTCCATTATCTTTGATACGCTTTTTTCTGCTGACATCTTTTCATATCTCTTTCTTACTGCGGCTTCCACACTGTCATAATGTTTTGAATACAACGTGCTTCCATTTACTGTCTCTGCCACTCTGTTATTTTTGTCATAAAGCTTGTATTCTTTTTCCGAATCAAGAAATGTAAGCAAAGTCTTTCCGTTATTAATTTCCATAATGTTCTCTTTTCTTATCCAGACATATCGTACATTCTCTCCCCATGTACCGGGAACTCTTGTCCTGACTGCTACTGTGCTTTCTTCTTTTATCAGTGTCTTTGATATTGTAATATCCGTGAGATTCCTGTTCTTTGACATTGAAACTGCCTGAATTCTCTCTGCAATACTTCGGTAGCTTTTAATTCTTTTTGTAAAGGAATCCCTGTCCATAACTGCCTCATACTTATTCTCTGTTTCTGATTTTTCAATTGCACCGATTGTGACAAGTTTTCCGATAATCTCCTTTGCATCATCATTTCCATTATTGACTCATTCTTTATGGAATCCACGCTTACACTTTTATTTTCCACAGCATAAATCCCGACCTTTTCAATAAGCCCCTGCATTATCTCTCCTGCTTTTTCGGCTTCTTCACTTTGAAATTTTTCATTGCCTTCTTTTTGTTTCTGAAAAAAATCAAGCAGTTTGTTCTTTCCATCAGCATCACTCTTTTTTACATAATCATCAAATGTACTAATCTGTCCTGATTTCATTTTCTGGAGCATTACATTGATACGTGGCACAGCCTCTGAATGAAATATTATCTCCGTCTGATTTTTATTGATGTTTGGCATCATGGAATAAAGTATTCCATATTTTTTTGCAAGCCTCTTTACCTTTCCTATTTCAGAATTATCAAACTGCAATACTTGTAAGTCTCCGCCTCTCATAAGAAGTTTTCTCATGGAGGTTCTTCCAAGATTCTTCTCATAATCAAGCATTCCCTTAAGTACGCCAAACACTTTTTTTACTGCACTTAGTCCGTCACTTCCTATCTTCATTGCAATTTCGATACCGTCATATGCCACCCTTATTATCTGTACTGCCTCTGTTATTTCGTCTGCCATTTTTCTCACCTTCCCTCAAATTTGTGTTCTCTTACTTTTTCTCTTATTTCGTCAAGATTTCCATTTTCAATATCATCCCTGCTTACATTTACTCCGCATACATTTAATATCCTCTCAAGACTGTTAAGAGCTTTTTCTTCCTGTATCCTGTACATTTCAAGAGCTGCAATAAGGGATTCTGCTTTTTGCTCCCACTCAGGTCTGATACCTATCATTGCGTTATATCTCTTTTTAATATTTTCAAAATCCCTGTCTTTTGATTTCAGTTCTTCAATAAGACTGTTAATCAGTTCCTTGTCGAGGCTCTGAAATCCAAAATCAAACACAAACCTCATCTCTTCCTCTGTAAGCCCTGACATTCTCTTTTGAATCCACTGTGCTGTTTCATTTATCTCTAGCATATCTGCCTCCTATCCCTGCATGCTGTTTTCAAGCTCTGCAATCTCAACTATTTCTTTCATTCTGTCTGCGGGTACCCTGCTGTTTATAATGTCCTCAAGCTGCCTTTCAGTCAGACCTTTTTCTATGGCACTTTTAATCTGAACAAGTTGGTTTATGTCAAGTTCTCCGGCTATTACAAGTTTCACAAGATTTCTCCTGCTCTTTTTCTTAATGCAAAGTCTTGTAAAAAATCCTACAGTAGCGTTACTGTTTCTGCGTACTGTTCTTTCAATGTCATTACTGTCAATCCTGGTATAACTGCCACCATATCCTCTATCCTGCACTCTCTGACCGGAAGTTTCCGGATACTGTCTTTTTGCAGTCTCTCTGTCATGAGATTTTGAATATTGACTACTTGCAAACTCCCTATCCGAAGATTTCGAATATTGACCATTTGTAAATTCTCTGTTAGAAGATTCCGGATGTTGACTATTCGATGTCATATTTTCTGCATCCTCTTTACCTTTTTCCTCAAACTCCCTTATCTTCTTTTTTAGAGTTTCGTTTTCTCCTTTAAGCATCTCTACCTCTTTTCTGTTCTCTGCCGCCTGCGAATAGGCTTTGTTAATCTCATCCTGCTTCTGCGACAACAAAGTGTCTTTTTCCTGATTTTCTTTAAGAACCCTGTCATACTCCTCCTCATTCCTTCTGCTTTGCATAAGGGATTTCAGCACTTCTGCAATATCATCAAATTTTTTATCCGTATTTCCAATGCTTAAGACGACTTCCTGAATATGCTCTGCTATCTTCTTTACATACTCAGGCTCCGTTTCTGCCGCATTGTAAACACTGTCTGTCATATCGAGAATTTCCTCATAACGCTTTTTCATCACCGCTGCCTTTTCACCACTTTTGGTAATCGCCTCAATTTCCTCTTCTGACACCCCTTTTTTATAAAATTCAAGTGCCATCTGCATCTGTGCTTTGCTAAGTCCGTCTGCCGTAATGATTTTGATAATACTGTCCTCATAACCGTTTCTAAGACATTCCGAATAAATCCTCATACGGTCAATATCCATCTTTTTATCTGCATACTTTGCTATCTGCTCTCTTGTAAGACCATAATCGGCATCATCACTTATCAGTGCAATTACCTCGCCTCTTAATCCCTTATTTTTAAAACTCTGTACAATCATATTTTTATCTCTTATATCACTGCTCATCTATAACCTCCTCATTTTGTTTTTTATTGCAGCTCAGCCATCAGTTCTTTACATCTAACAGATGAACTTCAAAGCAAAAAAATACAACCTATTTTACCGGCTGTCTGTCTTTTTCCTGTATTCTGTTTTCTTCTTTTTTCTCTGTAATTTGTCTTTCAGATTTTTTACTTTCTTCCCTGATTAACTCCTCTGCAATTCTAAGCTCTCTTTTTACAACTTTAATTCTACTTCTCTGTTTGGCATACTCACTGCCATAATAATCTTTTAAATTTCTTACTTCCTCTATGGTATATCCATGACTTTCGATTTCACCGATAAATTTCACATACTGCTCATGCTCTTCCTTAAAAAACTCATCACCTTTCCTGTAGCAGTTCTCACTATCTTCTAATTCATCAATCATATTTAATGCTTCAAACAACTTCCCGGCTGCTTTCTCTGCCCTGCGTATTCTTCCAATATCTTTGTTGATACTTTTCTTTTTATCTGCAAGAACATCTGCCATATCATTTAGTCCACTAACATCCGTAATTCCATGTTTTGACAGAAAACTGTATTGGTCATGTAACTTATGCATCTTTTTGATTTCATCACGATATTTCCACGCCTGTGAATAAGGTCTCTTTTTAAGTTTTCCTGTCCGGTAAAGTTTTGCAAAGTATTTTTTCTGTAACCCGGTAAGTTCTACCCTTCGATACTTTTTAAATTTGCAGTAAACAATCCTTGGTGGGCATTTTGCTGTATCCTTTCTGTAAGTTTCAATTCCTTCATTTTTGATCCTTTCCAAAATACTTTTCTTTGTATACGCATCACCAAAAGTATCAATTCTCATATACCGCTTCATTCCTTGCATAAATACCGCCATATGTTTTCCCTGCTTAATCGTATATCCTTTTTCTTTCAAAAGTCCTAAAAAATCTTCATAAGTAACTGCCTGAATAATACATGAATCAACATCTCTTATAACCATATCTTTCCATATAAACTTTCCGTCACAATATTTATTCCACTCCTTATATCTTTCACTTATGCCTTTTTCATCAGCATCAATGTCTATCACTGACAGACCATATTCACTGCAAAGCCTGTTTGTCAGCGGCTGTATATGTTTTGCCCAGTCACCTTTTTCGTAACGGTATTTCCTGCCCGTTTTTACACTTACACTGTTAAATATGATATGCCCATGCTTGTGATTCGTATTATTGTGTACTGAAAATACGACTTCATAGTCATCTCCGATATACTCTCTTGCAAACTTCTCCGTTATCTCAAATGCCGTATCATCATCCACCTCGCCTTCCTCAAAAGATATGATAAAGTGATATGCCTGTCTTTTGTCTGTTTTGCCAAATTTCACTTTCGTGCTTTTCATCTTATCGTAGGCAAAATCCGGCTGACAATTAATGCCTCCGACAAGTCTCCCGCCATCCGTTTTTTCAAAATCTTTAATATAGTCAATTGCTGCCTTTAAATGTTTTCCGTGATAACCTCTTCCGCAGTCTCCTATATTTAATACCTTAGTAATCGCCAATCTTCTCTTCCACTTTTCTTGTAGCGTTAATAAGTTTTTTCATATATGCTCTTAAATTATCCATGTCATCACGGCTGTAAAATCCTGCATTATTCTTTCTTGCAATCTGGTTAATGTTGTTTCCGATATGATTTACTTCATTTATCAGATTGGAAATCAGTAGTCTTATTTCGGGATAATCCAAAGGCTTCTGGCTTAAAAGAAAACGCATATAATCAGAATCCGTCATACCGTATTCCTTTGCACTATTTTTTAATAAATCCGCCTCTGCTCTGGTAAATTTGAAAGTCTTTACCACATTATGTCTGTTATCTGCCATCTACATCATCCTCTCTCATTTTGTCAGAGATACCTTTTTAAAAGCAGAAGCCATTGCCTTACCGTAAACAGTCCGGTCAAACATTTTCTCTATTATCCGCTCGTCTTCTAAAAGGCTCTCATATCTTTCTTGCTTTTTGCAGAAATCAATAAAGTTATCAGGATTTTTTCTTTCCTTATCTGCTTCCGTTATAAGCTCATAATTCCAGTCAAATACCGAATCTATTACATCATCTATTGAATAATCCTCCACTATATTCTCTGTTTCGGTTATATCAATTCTCACAAGCCTGTTTTCTCTTACACCGATACCGTAGCCATGAACTTCCATATACGAAATAAGTACTCCTGCCTCTTTATCTGTAAGGTTCATAAGAATGTCATTCTCATCAAGCCATTCAATCAGTTCCTCTGCCTTTGTAAATACCTCATTTTCATCTGCCACCTGTAATCTCACCTCCTCTTATCCGTATTCTGTTAAGCCTAAAAAAGCCTTTGTCCCCGGTAACGACCTGTCTGTCGCAAGATACGCATTTGGTATTACCAATGCTATTCTTGTTAGGGAAAAATCCCCTAAAACCCCTGATATATCCATATTTTTATAAAACCGTTGTAAAATTTTGTTATGATTCAGGCTTCCTCTTATGCTTTTTCGTTATGAAAGCCTTTTTCATATCCACTTTTTACAACGGATTTTTTTGACTGTTTTTTTTGAAATTTCTTTTTTCCGTTGTAAATTTTTGTTATGATTTAGGCTTCTCATTATTCTTTTTCGTTATGGAAGCTATTTCCATATCCACTTTTTACAACGGTTTCTGTTTTCATTAAGATATGGTAATTTCACCTTGCCCGTCTTGTATATGACCGCTTCATCATTTCTTTTTTCCTTATCATTTTGAGCCAGTCATTGTAATCTTTGTAATCCCTTGGTGGTGGAAGTTCCAAAACTTTGTAGCCTTTTTTATCATACTTTTCCCTAAGTGTTGCGGATGCCTTTCTTCCCGGCTCATCATTATCAAGGCACAGCTTAATAGTCCTTATTCCCGGATGCTCCCTAAGAAAAGTTTCAAGTGGTGCGTCAGATATCATTCCAAGTGCCAGCTTGTTTGTTTCAAAATCATCATATATGTCACAGTAACTTAAAAGGTCGATTGCTCCCTCAAACACTTCAAGTTCATCGTTGCTTTCATTTACAACATTAAAACCGTATGTCTTGTCATTGCCTCTTACATCACACTTAAAAGCATGACCATCTTTATCAAACACTCCCCTCATGCTTGCAAATCTTGTGTTTCCTTCCTTATCATTTCCCTTAAATACAATGTTGTGATAACCTGATGATTCATAAATAAGCTTCTTATTAACAAAAAAGTCCACACACCTTTTGCTTATCATCCTCTCACCTGTCAGATACGAATAAAGATAGTGAAAATCTCCTGATGATGTCGGCAGTATGAACTCTTTCTTTTCTTCTTTTTTCATATCAGATTTAACCTGATGTCTTAATGATTTTTTATCCATTGTTTCATCACACCTCTTCACTCCTGCAAAATCAAGTAGCCAGAATACTGCTTCCTTAACGTCCATTCCTGCAAATATCCTTAAGAAATCTATCTGCGAACCTCCATTACTTCCCTTTTCATTCTGTCTTGACCATCGGTACCAGTTGGTTCTGTTATATATCCGTATGGAATCCATCTCCTTTAAGGTATGGTATTTCCCGATCTTCCTTACGGTATATCCAAGCGTTGAAGCCACTGCACACAGATCAACTGACTTTGCAATCCTTAATTCCTCATCCGTAAATCTTCCATCCACATATATCACCTGCTTCTTTCTTTTTCAGCAACCATGACACTGCCTTCAAACTTAAGATTGTTATAATCCTGCTCATAACATTCCCTTTCATGCCTCATCAGTTTCTTTTCCCGCATACTGAAATATTCTATGTTGTTTCCTCCAATGATAATGTGGTCAAGAAGTGTAATCCCTACAAGTCCTGTCAGTTTTATCAGCCTGTCAGTAACCGATATATCTTCTTTTGAAGGCTGTAGATTTCCTGAAGGATGGTTGTGGATTAGTATCATATTTGCCGCATTTGACAATATACTTGCCTTTAACATCTCCCTTGGATTTGCTATTGACTGGTTAAGTGCTCCGATACTGACCATCGTACAGTTAATCGGTGTATTATCACTTTTAAGATTAACTACACACAGGACTTCCCTGTCCATTTCGCACAGATATTTTCCAAGTAGTTCAACCGCAGCATCCGGCGTTGTGATTTTAATATCTGAAAGAATGGGGGCATCCTTTACAAGCCTTACCGATACAACATCCAGTTTAAAATCATTGTTTATCACTGCAATCATCCTCCCACTCCAGTCTTATGATAAAATCTCCTTCTATGGAATTTATCACCTCTGCCAGTTCCTCCAATTTTTCAATTTTTATTACAACTTTCATAACATCACCTATATAGTTCTCTCTGGCGTATCGTAACGAAACTGTTCAGATTCTGATTTTCCATCAAGCCTTTTATTAGGTGCATCCGATGCAATGGTAAGTTCCTTTTTATTTCTGTCGTAATGATATACTTCATTAGAAAGTCTTTCCTCAAGACTGACCTCATTCATATTAACTTCATTTACCATTTCCTGTAGCTCACTTGCATCTTTTCCTTCAGCAGATACTGCAATAATTTCATGCACAGATGACGGGATAATATAGATATCTGAATCGAACTTTGCTGAGAGTTTATCAAGATTTTCAGGAAAAAGAATTTCAGCCGCACCGTTAATTTTTTCTCTGTTTGTCATAACATACATAGAAAGTTCATCATCTCCTTTTGCTTCATTAAGCATCTCCATTGTTCCATCCATACTCATTTCTTGACCGACAGCCATTGCTTCTCCCATAATTATCTCACATATAATTTCTTCCATTGGTTTAATGGTTGCCGGAAGCAGTTTGGGTGTGTTTTTCATCGCAGTTTCATAAAGCTGCGCCTCGCTCATTTCCATTCTAGATGCCATTTCATTCGTTATTACGGCTGTTCCCATTCCTTCTTTGTCAATGCTTACGACAGATTTATATATAATTGAAAGATCAAGAAATTCCCTGTGTGGAATTTCTTTCAAATAGTCCTCATTTTGAACAGTATTTACTAGTATTGCTACTACACCTTCTTTTAATCTTTCCATATCTATTTCATCACCTTTTATAATTTCAGGCACACATTCATACCCTCTTTTTATTGTATCTGCCGCATGTCTGATTACATCATCAAGACTTTCTCCCTTCTTATACATTTCATAATAATTCTCAACATAAATCGTTGGTGAACCACCTGCTCTGCTGTTCTCTCCAGTAGGAAACAAATTTATCGCATCCTTTTCACAGTTCACCTTATACACCTTATGCTCCACTGCCTTGTAATTTTTGAATTCATCAGGCATATAGTCCGTTAATTTTCCTTTAAATACTTCTTTGAATATTTCATAATTCATCATTTTAAAAATTCCTCCTTAAACTAAAATAAGGGAAAATGCGAACCGGCTCACATCTTCCCTTATTTTTTTAACTTATCTTCTTTTTTCATTTTCTTTATATGCACCATTTATTTCAGTATATATGATTGTTACATTCTCGAACAATTTGGTCACATCAAAAAACCTTAAAATTCTAAGATTTTCTCATTTTCAAACTTACACTTCCCATATTACTCCATCCGGAAATTCTGGGCTTTTTTCTACACAACGGCCTACTTTATAGTTTTGAATTTCAAGATGAACATAAGCTTCTCCTTCTTTATGCACTACAGTATCTGACATTGACATAATGAATAATTCCATTTTTTCACGATAAGGCTCGTCAAGTCTATTATTAACATAGAACTCTACTTCGATGGCTTTTCCTAATTGAGATTCAAAAACTTCTTTATCTGCATAAAAATATATACATTTTTTTTCAGATGGAGCCAAACCAATTTTTCGCGAAGTTGCACTTGTCATAGAATTTGTCCATTTAAAAGAACCATCTTTCGCAATTGCGCTGTTAAAACCAATAGTTTCATATCCTGAAGAAATATTAAAAAAAGTTAGTTTTAGTCCCCATGCTTCTTTTTTTGAATATTCTCCTATTTGTATACTGAAATCATCTGGTCTCAAACTAGTCCTTTCAAAAGATTTAATTGGTGCACTCCATTCAGAAATAACAAAAGCTGGGCGTAAATCTAATCTCTGCCTTGTTATTTCTAATTGAAGAAGCTGTTCTGATATTTCATTCGCTTTTTTAGCTATATTAGATGCATCTACTGACATCTTATTTGCATCTTCAGCAATATTGTTAGCTTTGTTCGTTTGCCATATGGCTACAAGAGCAATAATAATCGTTGGTATTGCTGCAATACCATTTCCCATATAATCCAAGATTCCATCTGCGGATAGTTCTGAAGTCATAGATGGTGAAAAAACATGAATTGTAATAGGTGTTATTACCATAGTTAATACAGTAATCACTATAAATATTGTCCATAATATCTTTTTCATAATCATTCTCCAAGTTATTTTTAATAATTATAGCAAATCCGTATCACTAATTCTACCTATTCACTCCCCAAATTACAAACCTATAATCATTTCCCCTACTATTATCACAAGTAGAAAGTGTTATCATTTTCTCTCCATACTTTGGTGTAATCCCCATATCATATATACTATACTGTTTTACCTTATCTACAAACTCATCATAATCATTTTCATCCTGTGCCATAATAAACTTCCAGTATGGGAACTCGTACTTATTAACACTAATAACAGCAAATATTTCATACTTACTCTTCTCTCTAATTGTAAAATAAATCTTCTTATGCTTCTGATAAAAACCTTCATCTTTATACTGCGTCAATGCTCCAAACATTCTGCCGCCATTGATGTTATGACCGTAAATTATCAAATTGTCCGACTTCTCTAAATCACAATACGCTGACAGATAAGGAGTACCATAAAAGCTGTAATTCCTGTCAATGTCATGATTCAGATAAAAGTCCGGATTATTTTTTGACTGCATCACCGGATAACTGATTGTTGTATCAGGGATTTCCAGATATCCTATCACATCACTGTTTCTTTTCTTTAGCTTGCTAAGAATGTCATCATCTGATCTTTCCACCACTTTCTGAATATCATTAAAAGTCCTTTCTTCCGCATAATCCTCTTTTAACAGCTTTACAGCCATTCCGGCTGTGATAACCAGAATGGCTGCTACAAATAAAAAGACTATTACTTTAAGAATCGATTTCTTACTCTTCATCCTTTCTCTTCTTTCCATGATTTACTCTAATACAAGAGTAAGTTGTAAGTCCACCAAGCATTGCAAGTAAAGCAAATAAGATTCCATATCTGCCTGCTCCAGTCTGTGGTGTATTCGGCACTTCCGGAATACGCTCATCCACTGCCTTTACCTTCCGTACTTTTCCTGTATCCTTAACAGTAATCTTTACATCCTTTGCTTTCTTATAATGCTCCGGCACCTTTGATTCTACAAACGTATATGTTTCTCCTGCCTTTAAGATACCATCAAGCATAACTGCCTTATCAGTAGTCGTAAACTCATATACCTTTTTACCCTTACTGTCTAATACCTTATACTTTGCACCCGGCAACATCTTCTTTGTATCTGATGCAATCTTTGAAAACTCAATCTTTGTTGTGTCATCTTTCATTGACACTCCCTGAACTTTTCCTGTATCAGCAATGGTAAATTCCACACTGTCAGCAGTTACAAAACCATCTGCTGGTCTCTTCTCCGTCATGACATATGTTTTTCCTACAACATACTTACCTTCTGTCATATGCTTATGCTTTGTTGATGTCCACTGGTCCATAACCTTACCTGTGTCCTTATCAGTTACTTCCAAGTCACATCCCGGTACTTCCTTTTCGCCTGTAATGTCTGTCTTTGAAAATTCCACCTTTGTGGTATCATCATACATCACAACCTTATTGTTATTACTGTTAACGTAATTTCCGTTTTCATCCATAACAGAAACTTTCGTTGTAACTTCTCCCTCATCATTTACCATTTTGTCTAGTCTGAACTTGATGTCAGATGCAGTTACATAACCGTCTGCCGGCTTTCTTTCAGATAAAGTATATTCCATGCCATGCAGCAGACCATTAACAATAATATTTCCCTTTTCGTCAACAGATGCAGATAAGTTCTCATATCCAAGTTCTTCCGCTTTTTCAGTAATTACCACAGACTCTGAGTCACCTGATATCCAGCTTACGATATCATTTCCATCTTTATCCGATACTACTAAATGACAGTCAGAAAGTTCAACACTTGATGCAATCATCATCTTATCAATTTCAACTTCTGTCTGAGTGTTTTCCATAACTGCCTCTGCTTTAATAACTTTTGTATCCTGATCCTTATATTCCACATGAACGAATATTGGTTCTTCATCAATAAAGTAACTGTCAGAGATTGATTCTTCAAGGAAAAAGTAATCGCCTGAATTTAATCCAAGATTTACATCATCAGAAACATTTGCATTATCGTTTACTTCTGTTTCATCTTCACCGGTTACAGCTTCGGTTGTTGTTTCAGCAGCTGCTTTTTCTTTTGCTGTTTTCTCTGTAACTGCTTCTGTCTGCTTTTCTAAATTTATATCTGCTTCTATAGTTTCTTCTGTCACATCAGCATCATCTGTTGTAGGTGCTTCTCCTTCAACATTCGCTTTTCTGTATCCTTCTGACATCAATGGTACGAAAAATGGAACTTTTGCTATACCGTTCTCATCTGTTGTGACTGTAGCAATCTTTTCTCCTGCATTAACAATGATATTTCCATCTTTGTCATAAATATTATCCTTTGAATAAAAGCCAAATGTTGTTCCCGGTACTGCCTTTTCTGATTTGCTGTCTTTCTTTACAATGGAAATATACGTCTGTGGAAGCTCATTTTTTACTTTCAATACTCCCTCATTTGTATTTCCTGAAATATCATATACAAACTTATCTGTCTGGCTATTCCACTTAAACTCTAAATCCCATGAATTTACTTCTGGTAACACATATCCATATATTGTGTTTATCTCTTTTAATTCATATTTTCCAAGTGGAAGATTCATTGTTACATTACCTGTTTCCTTATCTACTGTATAGGAACATATGCCATTGCAGTCTTTTGTAAACTCTGCACCCTTTCCTGTGGTAATGGTTGCAACTTTTTCTCCAGCATCAAACCAGTTTGTACCCTGATTATCCTGTGTTACAATGTCTTCCTTTGCATAAAGTTCAAATACAACATCATTAAGAAAAATATCTTCATAAGTAAACTCTTTATTATTTAAGATATTTTCTTCAATGCTGTTATCCAACACATCTGTTGTTTTGATTTCCTCAAATCCAGCTAAGCTCAGACCTGTCTTTTCAACGGTAAACTTACCATAAGTTTCATTGTTGAAATATTCACATTCAGCATACTTGTACTCATTACCTTCTGCATCCACTGCTGTCTTATAAGATTTGTTTGTAATCTTAATATCAACAAACTTATTCTCATTGTAAGTACCTTCCGGTCCCTGTACTTCACGGATTCTGTATAATCCTGCTGCAAGCGGCTTATATGTGATAATCTCACCGCTCTCATCCGTTACAAACTTATCTACAGTTTCAATCTTATTACCATTGCTGTAAGACTGTTTTACGATGGTTTCCTTTCCGTTTTCATCTACTTTAAAAATCTGATATGTTGTACCTGCCTTTAAGACAGTTTTCTTTGTCTGTACATCCTTTTTCACAACTTTCAAGTATGCTGTAAATGACGGATTGTTTAAGATATACTTGTATGTCTTACCGTTTTCTTTCACATCAACATAGAAGTCTGAAACATACTCTGTTTCGTCTGCACCTTTTACCTGATGAACAATATAAGTTCCATAAGGTAAATCCTTGCTCTTGGCATAACCATAAGCATCTGTCTTGAGATAATCTTTCTCTGTAGCTTTTGCCTTATTGTAACTTCCTGCACTTGCAAGATAAATCTGGAATTCTGCATTTATTTCCGGCTTTGTAATACCAACAGCACCGTTTGTCATAATCTTAGTGATGTCCACATTTCCTTTAATTACATCTTCGCCTAATTCCTGTTTTGTTTTTGCACTGTTGTACTCTGCTGTATACTGCTTTCCATCCTCATGAATTTTATAAACCTTATCATTTTTAAGGTAGCCTGTCGGCGGAGTGATTTCCTTTAAATAATAGTCAAAACCACATCTTACATAATCCGTCTCAAACTGATTATTTTTATCAGTCATATATTTTTTCATCAGTTTTGTACAGCCTGCATCTTCATACATTCCATAAACTGCCCCTTCCAATGTTGCGTCACCCTGAGCCACGTTTCCCGTCTCGTTATCAATTTTTAGTGCGGTAAGTTTAACCTTTTTATACTTATTTGTTACCGAAAGTTGATATGCTTTTGCATAATTACCTTTACCATTAACTGTATCCGGCCATACTCCTTCAACCTTTGTCCAACTTTTATCAGACTTGATTGTAACTATTATGCCTTCCGCAATGGAACCATTGGCAATGATATTATTATTGTTTGTGTTGACTTCTCTCAAAATATATTTGTTGTTAACTTCTTTAAGCTGCTTCTCTAAATCTTTTTCTGCAAGTTCTTCTGCTCCCTCTTTTGTCAAATTGTTTGCATACTTGTATCCTTTGCTTTTTAAGTCATCTTTTACTTTTATCTTATCATCTGTTGACATTTTCTCTAAATCACTATCACTGTAGTAATAGTAATCTTCTGACTGTAACTGATAATCAAACTTAAAAGTTATTCTTCCGTTTTTGTCTGTCAATACATCAGCAACAAACTTTGTATCATCATCGTCTACATCGCCACTTTCAGCATCACCCCATCCATTATACTTATATGAATAGAGTTCTTTAACATTTTTTGCCTCCAATGTAAACTCCACCTGTGACAAAGGCTTTCCATCTTCATCCGTCTTATCAAGCGTAATTCTCTGTCTGTATCTTAATTTTTTATCAATACAGTCCGGCTCTACTTCTTCATCTCCGGATGTTACCTGCATAAGTCTTTGAACATACTTTTCATCAGTTTTTCCTGAATATTTCCACTGAATAACATCACAATATACAGTTGCATCCCCTCCAAAAATATCTGAATACAGGTTATTACCTGAATAATATCCAGTATTTTTCTTTACCTGACTGATAATGTCTTTCAATCCGCTTTCGCTTGTAATACCTTCTTCGACACCCCATATCAAGCACTGTGCATATACCCATGCCATTGTAGATGATTTCTTTGTTACAGCATACCAATATCCAATCTGTGCTTTTAAGGCTGTTACTTTATTCTTGCTGTCACTTGATAATCTTTCCTCACTTGACTCATAAACGTAACCTGTGTGACACGATTTTCCTAAATCCAGACAAAAAGCTGCTTTACCATTGACTTTTGTTTTTAACCATATACCACTTTCACTCTTATTTCCTATATTTACCGTTCCAAGATTTCCTAAGTTAGAAAGGGATGCCGATCCCTGTGCCGCCATAACGTATACCTGACTTTGTGGCATTACTGTTATAATCATAAGCAACGCAAGAACTACTGATAAAATTCTTTTAATTCTTAATCTCTTCATTCTAATAATCCTCAATTTTTCTAAAAAAGGACTATTACCACTTGGCAATAATCCTTTATTCTAATCTGCTATTCTATTTTGATAGTTTTACTTTTCCATACTTGTCATTAAACTCCACAAGTTCTTCTGACGCATACTCTTCAAATACTGCAACCCAGTACCAGCACTCCCCAGAATAATATGCTGCAATTGCCCCAGTCTTCCACTTTTCATTTTTAAGTGCATTATAATGACCACTGCTGTTCTTCCATCCGTTCATGGCTTTCTTTGGTGTTTCATAACCACTTGCTATATTTTCCCCACCAAATCTTACACCATCATAACCATTTCCAAAGTAATTACAAACTGTTGTAGTGTCATGCCTATAATCTTTAGAAATCTGTTTTGCTCGAATTTTACATATTTTATACAGATTTTCATCCCACTTAATTTCAGATACACCTGAATGCTTTCTTAATTTATTCTGTATAATGAATGCTTCCTCTGCAGCAAATCTGTCCATCTTTTCAGGCTCAACTGGATTATAGTATTTATCCGTCTTAATTACATAGTAATCTTTCTTCGGCTTTATCACAAACTTCTTTGACCATTTAGAATAAGCTTTGTTCCTATAACTTCTGATACGAATTTTATAGGTAACTCCCTTATCCACGTTTGTTAGAAGATACTGTGGTTTCTTTACCGTTTTCTTACGGATACACACCCATTTTGCTCTGACCGATGAATATCTGTAAACTTCTGCCTGATATTTCTTGAATTTCTTATCTGTCTTCCAACTTATCATAATGCCTTTTTTGTATCTAATTTTTGAAAGTTTATCAGCAGATAACCAACTTTTATAAGTTCCTGTTACCTCTTTCTTCTTAATGTTTTTGATTAAAGTTCCCTCAACCTGTACTTCCCCAATTAAATCACTACATAACAAAACTACAACTAAAAGTAAAACTATTATGTGTTTTATTTTCTTTTTCATCAATACCTACCCTTCCATAAGATGGACAGGCCTCTGTGTTATACCTAATCCGCTCTTATTTCTGCGAATTCATTTCAGTTACAACACGAGATGATAAAATTGGTTCATCCCGTATTCTGTTCATTTTTACCTCCTTGATTATACTATAAGTTACTTAACTTTACATTCATTTTCTGTGTCCTATAAGCATCACGGCAAGAAACATCTTTAATACCACTTCACAGATAAGAAATAATATGTTTATTATTGCAAGAAGCATCTGCATAATTGTTATAACTGTTTTTCCTACTATCTTTATCCTTGTCGTTCCATAATATCTGATTCCATATAAAATATTTCCTGCCATGTGTACCTCCTATTCGCCCCACATTTCTGCAAGTCCAAGCAGTGTGGTATTTTCGTTTAAATCATCATTGTCTTTATCAATAGTTTCCAAATTGTCTGCTACAATTCCTTTTGCCATATTACCGCTGAAATTTCCAAGAATAGAGATCATTTCTTTCTGTACTTCTTTCACAACTTCATTTTTAATGTTTTCTTTTAATAACTCCAGTTCACCTTTTGTAACATATGTGTTCATCTTCTGCTTCTTTATATTTTCACTGTTGGTCATTGTATCATTTTCCAATGCGTTGATATAATACTCCAAAGCATCCGCAATAAACTGGTTCTTTGAACGGTACACATCTTTATTCAGGTCTGACAAAATCTCATTAATTCTTATGTGGATTGGATTTCTTCTACTCAGCCTGAAATTGTGATACATTCCGTCGTCATTTCTAGCCATTAAAAACCCCCCTTCTTGATTTTGATATCATAAATGCCTTTGCAAGATATTCAAATCCTTTGGCATTTGCCTTGACGTCTTCTATATAGGAAATATTATTTCCTTCAACATCACCATACATTTTCATCACTGCCGCCCCACCTCCAACAAAAGTTATCGGAGTAACATCGGTATTTATTTTAAACTCTCTTAACATATTCCATACCTTATCTGTAAATTTTTTTAATTCGCTTTCAATGACATTTCTGTATTTATCATTCATTTCACACATACCAGTTTTCATAATATATTCCAATTCTGCCTCGTCTATCTCGCTATTAAACTTAGCAACACATTCTTTATTGATAGAATGCATACATGTAATAAGCCCCATAGGTCTTGTATCACACTCAGAAAGTTCCGGTGTCATGTTTCTTATAGTCATAAGATCAATTGTCCATGAACCAATATCAACAATTATATGTTTTCTTCCATACTGTGAAAGCCTGTCTGATACTGCTGCATAACACTGTGGAAAAACAGATACTTTTATAATATTGATTCTATATGTCTCTTGTTCAAACTTAAAAACTACTTCCTTTTTCCTTGATAAGTATTTAATAAAATTCTCCTTTTCAGCTCCAAATCTTGTAAGCGGAAGTCCTACTGATAAAAATATATCCACATTATAGATTCCTCTTGTTTTAAGTTCTTTAGCTATTGCTGCAAGTGTTAGAAGATAAAAATTATCATCTGTAACCTTTGTATCTTTTACCATAAGTCGCTTTCCTCCAATAGAATAGTACTTTCCTTCATATTCAAGGATATTGTCAAATACTCCCGGTTCATTTGCAATATGACTCACAGCAGTTGTAAATACTGTATTTGCAGTTTTAATATTTGACCATCCGTGGTCTATTCCAACAATCTCCAATTTATTATTCATCTTAGTATATCTCCTTGATTTCTTCGTCATTATGATTCCTTCTTTCCCATTAAATCTTTTATGCACGGAAAACAATATGTACTGTTTCTTCCATATGGACATCCATAACATTTACTTTTTTTCTTTTCTTCTTGAGCAGCTTTTTGTTCATCTGTAATCCTACCTGAGCATTCCTTATTCTTAATGCATCTATTGTTATTTCCATAAAAAAATTTACACTGCATGCAACTTTTCAAATCACGCTCTAGCTTCTCTTTTGAATCTGTTTCTTTTTTTTGGGATTTTTTTTTGCCAGACCCTTTTATGTTAATTCCCACGTTTTTTCTCCTTTCATCTTATATTCATAGTTGTTTATCTGGTGGGGTATTAACTATGTATGTGTACATGATTTCAGTTGAAATCTCCTCATCGCCCTGTACACTGGGAATTACAAACGAGCCGCCCCGTGGCGTTCACGACGCTTCGCCTTTCGGTTCTGCTATCTCCTCTTATGCCATTTCGAGGATAGGGAATTACTCTCTTCCCTTGTGGTTTATTATCCTTCCGAGTACATTAAATCTACTCTGCATGCTACATTTTCACCCTTCGGTCCATCAACTCTCTTTGCAAGCTTTAACTGATTTTTGTCTGAGTAGGTGCATCGGAATTTTACTCCTTACATCAATATTCCATGTAAGATATGAAATTTTTATTTCATAAATCTGTAATTGCTATTCAATTTTCATTATTCATTTTTAGAGCTTTTTGCTCTCTGCATGCTTATGATAACTCAGATATTCATTTTCTAATACAGACTAAAAGTACTTATATTCACTAATTTACATACTATTCTGCACTTTTTTAATAATCTTCTATTGCCATCCTCTTCGACTACTTCTAATAGAACGTTGTTCCCTTCTGCACTTCTTCTTTTTAATCAAATCACTACTCTACCCAATATTTCATGATAACCTCTAATTTTCAAATTTTGTCTAACTACTCATAATCTAAGAATCAAGCAAACTTTTCTTTTAAAGTTGGACCATTTAATTTCGTCCAACTTTGGTCCAATTTTGGTCCAACTTTTGTGATTAGTTGCGATATTTTGTGATAAGTTATGATTTCTCTTTAAACAACAAAAAACCCTTTAAACATAGCGATTTGCCTATGTTTAAAGGGTTTCTTTATACCTTAATAAACTGTTAAAATTTATTTCATCTGTGCAGCAACTTCTTCTGCGAAGTTTTCTTCTTTCTTTTCGATACCTTCACCAGTTTCGAAACGAACGAATTTCTTAATTGCTACAGTAGCACCAACTTCTTTTGATACTTCATCAAGATACTTAGCAACTGTCTGCTTTCCATCAGCAGCCATAACGTATGTCTGATCAAGAAGACATACTTCTTTTAACTGCTTAGATACACGACCTTCTACTAAACCGTTGAAGATCTTGTTTTCCATGATTTCAGCTTTCTTAGCCATAGCAATTGAGCTTAATGCTGCCTTTGCTTCTTTTGAAAGGAAGTTGAATAAATATTTGTCATTCTGCTTTTCTTCGTAGATAGCTTTGTCTTCATCGTTGAATACATTCTGGCTTAAAGCTTCTGCAAAGATATCCTTCTGGATTGGCTTTGGAAGTGAATCTGGTTCATTTAAAGCACTGTCAATTGTGATTTCTCTCATCTTAGCAAGTTCGTCTGCTGAAATGTCGTTTCTTGAAACATACTGTGGGTTCATAGCTGCAATCTGCATAGCAATTGTCTTAATTGCTGCTGTTACAGTGTCATTTTCAGGAGCATCAGCTTCAACTAATACACCAATCTTTCCACCTGCATGAATGTATGATGCGATAACACCGTCTGATTCGATTCTTTCAAATCTTCTGATGTTCATGTTTTCTCCGATTACTGCAATCTGTGATACTAATTCGTCTTTTACAGTCTTTGTAGTATCAAGTTCCCATGGTTCAGCCATGAATGTATCCATATCAGTTGCTGATGAATCAACAATCTGGTTTGCAACGTTAGCAACGAATGTCTGGAACTTTTCGTTCTTAGCAACGAAGTCTGTTTCTGAGTTAACTTCAACGATTGCTGCCTTACCGTCTTTAACTGTTGTGTATACGATACCTTCAGCTGCGATTCTACCTGATTTCTTTACAGCTGTAGCTTCACCTTTTTTTCTTAAAACTTCGATAGCTGCTTCCTGATCACCATCAGTTTCAACTAAAGCTTTTTTACAAGCCATAACACCAGCGCCTGTTAATTCTCTTAATTCTTTTACCATTGCTGCTGTAATTGTCATATTTCTATTCCTCCTAAAATCAAAAATCTGTTAATTATTCAGCATCTGCTGCAACTTCTTCAGCAACCATTTCTTCACCCTGGTTAGCTTCGATAACTGCGTCAGCCATCTTAGAAACAATAAGTTTTACTGCTCTGATAGCATCATCGTTACCTGGGATAACGTAATCTAATTCTTCTGGATCACAGTTTGTATCTGCAATACCGATTAACTTAATTCCAAGTGCATGTGCTTCCTGAACACAAATTTTTTCCTTCTTAGGATCTACAACGAAGATAGCATCTGGGATTCTCTTCATTTCCTTGATACCACCAAGGTTCTTTTCAAGCTTGTCCCATTCCTTCTTGATGTTTACAACTTCCTTCTTAGGAAGAACATCAAATGTACCATCTTCTGACATTCTTTCGATATCTTTTAATCTCTTAATTCTTGACTGGATAGTCTTGAAGTTTGTAAGCATACCACCTAACCATCTTTCGTTAACGTAGTACATACCACATCTCTGTGCTTCTTCCTTAACAGCTTCCTGTGCCTGCTTCTTTGTTCCTACGAAAAGGATTGAGCCACCATCAGCTGCGATGTCTGATACTGCTTTGTAAGCTTCATCTACTTTACCTACTGACTTCTGTAAGTCGATGATGTAGATACCATTTCTTTCTGTGTAGATGTATGGAGCCATCTTAGGGTTCCATCTTCTTGTCTGATGTCCAAAATGAACACCTGCTTCTAATAACTGTTTCATTGAAATAACGCTCATTTTAATACCTCCTGGTTTTTAATAATTATTTTTGGTATCGTTCCGTAAACCTACGGCAAATACCATACCTTCCATCTGCTTCCCCGAATCAGACAACCCCGAGCAAGGGCACCCGCCTGTATCTCCACAGATGTGCTTAATGCAACTCAAATATCATAACACAAAAACAGGACCGGTGCAACAACTTTTTACGTTATGTATTAGTTGTTTTTACCAGTCCCATATTTTAATTTTATTTAATACTGCTTACATTAATCCTACAATCTTATTTAATGCTGCTCGCATTAATACTTCAATTTCATTTTTTTGCTATTCACATCAAACATGTAACTTTATCTTACTCAACTCCGCATATCCTATATCAGATACCGAAACCTGCCAGTTTGACTCCATGTTTAGCTTAGTGCATCCGCACCGGGTACCAGAACATGTTAATCTGTTTTCTTTTTTGACCCTCCATATCCAACACCGAGCATTGAATCTACTAATTTGTCTCCTTCTTTGGCTCTACATATCCACACTGGGCATCAGCACATGCCAACTTATTTCCTTTTTCTACCATGTAGCCACCGCACTGTGGACACTTCTTAGTTGATGGTTTCTGCCATGACATAAAATCACATTCAGGGCCGTCAATACATCCGTAGTAACGTCTGCCTTTTTTTGTCATGCGGTATACCACGTCTTTGCCACATTTTGGACAAGGAACACCAACCTTTTCAAGATAAGGTTTTGTATTTCTACATTCTGGGAATCCCGGACATGCAAGGAATTTTCCATGTGGTCCGTATTTAATAACCATTCTTCTGCCACATTCCTCACAAATTTCATCTGATTCTTCATCTGCTATCTGAATCTTTTCAAGTTTCTGTTCAGCGTCCTTTACCATTAATTCCAAATCAGGGTAAAAGTTTCTGATAATTGTCTTCCACTCAATCTTGCCTTCTTCAACAGAGTCCAAAAGTGATTCCATGTTCGCTGTAAATTCTGTATCTACGATAACGCTAAATGCTGTTTTCATTACGTTGTTTACTGCTTCCCCTAATTCTGTAACGTAAAGATTCTTCTTTTCCTTTGTTACATATCTTCTGCCAACAATAGTTCCGATTGTTGGTGCATAGGTACTTGGACGACCAATGCCCTGTTCTTCCATTGCCTTTACTAAAGCCGCTTCTGTAAAATGAGCAGGTGGCTGTGTAAAATGCTGATTTTCTTCAAACTTAACAAATTCTAACTCTGAGTCTTTGTCAAGTTTTGCAATTGTATTGTTTGTTACAACTTTTTCGTTGTCGCTGTCTGTGTATATTTTCATAAAACCGTCAAAACCGATTTTTGAAGTTGATGCGTTAAATACATATTCTCCTGCACCGATTTTTACATTAAATGTATCATAGACTGCATTTTTCATTCTGCTTGCAACAAATCTTTTCCAAATCAACTGATAAAGTCTGAACTGGTCTCTTGGAAGCTGTGCTTTTACCATGTCAGGTGTAAGTGATACGTCTGTAGGTCTGATAGCTTCGTGAGCGTCCTGAATTTTTTTAGATGACTTCTTAGAAACAATTTCTGTTGCCATATAATCATCACCGTAGTTGCCTTCAATAAATTCCTTTACCTGTGCTTCTGCTGTTTCAGATACTCTTGTGGAATCTGTACGAAGGTAAGTAATAAGACCTATGCTTCCACGCCCTTTTATCTCCACACCTTCATATAACTGCTGTGCTATACGCATTGTTTTCTGTGTTGAAAAATTAAGTGCTTTTGAAGCTTCCTGCTGCATTGTACTTGTTGTAAATGGAATAGGTGCTTTTCTTGTACGGTTTCCTTTTTTTATGTCATTTACAGAGAACTTGCTGTCTTTTATCTGTTCGATAATTTTATCAAGCTGCTCTTTTCCTGTAATTTCTACTTTTCCTTTTTTATCACCGTAAAAACTTACAGTGAATTCTTTGTTTTTGTATTTTAAAACGGCATCCATGTCCCAATATTCTTTTGGTATAAATGCGTTTATTTCTTCTTCTCTGTCACATAACATTCTAAGTGCTACTGACTGAACACGACCTGCACTAAGTCCTCTTTTAATTTTCATCCATAAAAGTGGGCTGATGCTGTAACCAACCATTCTGTCCATTACACGTCTTGCCTGCTGTGCGTCTACAAGATTCATATTAATTTCTCTTGGATGTTTTAGTGACTCCTTAACTGCCGGTTTTGTAATTTCGTTAAATGTTATTCTTGCACTTTTTTTGTTTTCTAATTTCAAAGCCTTTGATAAATGCCATGAAATTGCTTCTCCCTCGCGGTCCGGGTCAGTTGCCAAATATACTTTGTCCGCTTTTTTTACACAGCGACGAAGTTCTGCTAACTTCTCACCCTTTCCTCTGATTGTAATATATTTTGGTTCATAATCATTTTCAAAGTCAATTCCCATTGTGCTTTTTGGCATATCCCTTACATGTCCGTTTGAAGCTACAACTTCATAATTTGAACCTAAGAATTTTTTAATTGTTTTAACTTTTGCTGGTGATTCCACAATCACAAGATACTTTGCCATAAATACTCCTTTTTGAAAAAATATCAACTCAGCCTTGAATAATAATTGTATGATGGTTGTTCCACTAGCCCTTTCAATTGTAATTGTAACAACATCTCAACTAGCTTTTCATACTTTAATCCTGTGTTTTCCATTAATTCATATATATTTTTCGGCTGTAAACCTAACTCACTATACAACATCAAAAATTCTTTTTCAAGTATTTTTTCTTCGGTATTTTTCTCATCAGCCTTATTAAATACGAAGTATTTAAGCTCAGATATTATATCATTTGCCGATGTTACAATACCTGCACCATTCTTAATTAACCTGTTCGTGCCACCACTTAATCTGTCCCCAACTCTGCCGGGAACTGCCATAACATCCCTGCCCTGCTCCAACGCCCATTCAACAGTTATAAGGGAACCGCTTTTTTCTTTTGCTTCAACTACAACAACCTTGTCAGACAAACCGCTTATTATTCGATTTCTTTGTGGAAAATGCCACGCTAAGGCTTTACTACCCGGAGGATACTCAGATATAATTCCACCTTTTTTCAATATGTCATTATACAATTCTATGTTTTCTGTTGGGTAGCACACGTCCACACCTGTTCCAACTACCGAAAAAGTTGCCGTTTCTCCCACAATGGCTCCTAATTGACTATATGTATCAATTCCCCTAGCCATACCACTAATTATCTGCACACCTGCTTTTGACAAATCTTCTGCAAGCTTTTTTGCCATGTTTCTGCCGTAACCTGAACAGGCTCTCGCCCCTACCATTGCCACAATTGGTTTCTTACAGTCAGGCAACTTTCCCTTATAAAATAAATAATATGGTCTGTGGTCGTAAGGTTTCAAATTTTCCGGATAATCTTCATCTTCAACGGTCACAAATTTTATGTCTTTTTCCTTTAGCTTTTCATAAAAATCTTCCTTATTAAATTTATCCCTTGATTCAACAATATTTCTTATATCTTCCGGTGACATTCTATCATCTGACATTAACTTCTTTTCGCTAATATTATATAAATTTTCCGCTGTGCCATACACTTTTAAAATCTTCTGTATTTTATCAAAATAAAAGTATTCGTTTGATGCAAGCCACGCCCAATAATCTCTCTTTTCCATTTACCCCACACTTTCTATTGTCTTAAAACTAATGGCCTCTGCCAAATCTTCTGTTGATATTTTATTTTTTCCTTTTAAATCCGCAATTGTTCTTGCTACTTTTAATATTTTTTCGTAAGCTCTCACGCTTAAATTCATTTTCTCATAAACGTCTTTTATGAGTTTCTCTTCTTTCCTGTCCAAGGCACAGTATTTCTCTATAAACTCCCCTTGTAATTGACTATTATAATTAAAGTTTTCGTATTTATACCTTTCCCTTTGAATTGCCGCCGCCAAATCCACACGCTTTCTGATTTCTTCCGAAGATTCCTGCTCTTTTTCACTTTTTATTTCCATAAAAGAAACCGGATTCATATGTACGCACAAATCCATTCGGTCCAGTATTGGCCCACTGACTTTTTCTAAATATTTTTTCACATCATTTTCAGTACAGTTACATTTGTTTCTATCAGGATAGTAGCCACACCTGCAAGGATTCATTGACGCCATCAAAACAAAATCCGCCGGGAAACTGTAAGTGCCATTTGCCCTTGAAACTACTATTTTTCTATCCTCTAGCGGCTGTCTTAAAGTCTCCATTACCGCTCTTGAAAATTCAGGGAACTCGTCCATGTACAAAACACCGCCATGTGCCAATGTCATTTCACCGGGTTTTGGATTAATGCCACCGCCTGTAAGTGCCGTAACTGTTGTTGTGTGATGTGGACTTCTAAAGGGTCTTTTGGTAACAAGTCCCTCTTCTAAAATGCCCGCTATACTTTGTATTTTTGATATTTCAATTATTTCCTCTTTCGACATTCTGGACAGAATCGTAGGCAGCGCTTTTGCGATGGCTGTTTTTCCTGTTCCTGGTGGTCCCACCAGTAAAAGATTATGCATTCCTGCTGCTGCAATCTCAGCGCCTTTTCTCCCCTGCACCTGACCTTTTATGTATTTAAAATCTTTGCCTGCATACTCGCTTTGGCTGTTTATTTTTACTTTATGAATTGGTTCGTATTTCCCTGTAGTCAGCATCATTACAAGCTCGTTAAGATTCTCCACTCCGATTACTTTTATCCCTTCTACAAAACTACATTCATTTACGTTTGCTTTCGGCACAAAACACTCTTTGATTCCGTTTTCAAGCCCATGCAACACAATTGGTAAAATTCCGTTTACAGAAACAACTCTACCATCCAAGCTTAGTTCCCCAACAAACATTTTACCCTCCACGTCACATTGTAAAATCTCCAAAGCCTTCAATATAGAAACTGCTATTGGCAGGTCAAAATAAGTTCCTGTTTTTCGAATATTTCCCGGTGAAAAATTTATTGTTATTCTTTTCGGCAGTATCATAAAACCTGAATTCTTAATGGCGGTTCTAACTCTTTCTCTTGATTCTTTAATATCTGATGATAAAAGACCTACCATATCAAATGATGGTAGGCCATTACATATATCAGTCTCCACAATAACCGGCAGTACGTCTACCCCTGTTATTGTGGCACAATTAATTCTGCATACCATAAGTCCCTCCTTGTTGTTTTCACGCAACATTTTGTTTTTATGATATTATCACATAGTATTTGTATTGTCAAAGGCTTTTTTTAATTTTTCTAAAGCTTTTTTCTCAATTCTACTTACATAGCTTCTGGATATCCCCATTTCTTCTCCTACTTTTCTCTGGGTTACAGGTGCTTCTCCATTTAAGCCGTATCTTTTATTAATTATTTCTCTCTCCCTTTGATTTAAATTTTTCTCCACATACTGTCTAACCCGTACTATATCCTCGGCTTTTTCTATTGCGTCTAACGCCCCTGGTTCATCCATTTCAACCACATCCAGCAAATTAATGGTATTGCCCTCTTTATCCATTCCTATTGGCTCATTTAAGGAAACTTCCCTGCTTTTCTTTTTCTCTCCACGAAGCATCATTAAAAGTTCGTTTTCAATGCATTTTGCAGCATAGGTTGCAAGACGGCTTCCTTTTCCTGTATTAAAAGTATTAACCGCCTTTATCAACCCGATTATGCCAATGGAAATTAAGTCGTCATTATCTCTATTTTCACTACTATATTTTTTGGCAATATGAGCAACCAGCCTTAGGTTCCGTTCAATTAGTATGTCTTTAGCTTCTTTATCTCCCTTTTCAAGTTTTTCTATCCACACTCTTTCTTCTGCAAGTGTCAAAGGCTCTAAAAAAGTCTTCACACATTTCACCTCGCGACATACTTAATTATATTTTATGATAGGCTACAGTTTCTCGTGCATGTCTAGAAATGTTTAGTTATTTTTCCAATATCATCGCTGGGGCATCCCTTTCGACTCGTGCTACTTGCTTTTGGATGCCCTTTTCCTTTTTTGACTTCGTACAACTTTCCCTTAACACACAAAAAGGGCAACCAAACAACATATTAAAAATGCCATTTGGTTGCCCTTGCTATTCTTTCTACTGTTCCTTCACTCTCAAGATATCCCCTTTTTCCAATTCAATTCCAAGATTAATCTTAAGCTTCTGTTTTGGATGTGGGCAGCTTTCCATTTCGTTGCCCTCTTCATCCTTAATTGAAACAACTTCCACTTCTATATCGTTTCCGTCAGCTTTCATCACTTCTATTTTCTGTCCCTGATAAAATTTGTTTTTCTGCTCAAGACTGTATTCCATTTCGCCAACTTGGTCGCCAACAATTCCTAAGTACACGTAATCTCTTTCGTATACATTGCAATCGTATATCTGTGTAGTTTCATCAGGTTTTCCAAAGAAAAATCCTGTTGTGTACTGTCTGTATGTGCACTGTGAAATAAATGTTCTATACTTTGACAAATTCATTTCGTACTTTTTAGGATCTTCTAAATAATCGTCTATTGCCATTCTGTATGTTCTTGCAACTGTGGCAACGTACAAGGCTGTTTTCATTCTACCTTCAATTTTGAAACTATCAATTCCTGCATCAATTAATTCAGGTATATGTTCTATCATGCACAAGTCTTTTGAATTGAAAATATAAGTTCCTCTTTCATTTTCTTCAATTGGCATGTACTGTCCCGGACGGTTCTCTTCCATTACCGCATATTTCCAACGGCATGGGTGAGTACAGGCACCTTTGTTGGCATCTCGTCCTGCCATAAAACTGCTAAGAAGGCATCTTCCTGAATATGAAATACACATTGCTCCATGAACAAAAGTTTCTATCTCCATGTCATCAGGTATATGTTCTCTGATTTCTTTTATTTCTTTAATCGAAAGTTCTCTGGCTGACACAACTCTTTTTGCGCCAAGGTTCCACCAGAAATTGTAAGTACCATAATTAGTATTGTTTGCCTGTGTACTAATATGAAGTTCCATTTCAGGCAATATTTCTTTTGCAATTGTAAAAATTGCAGGATCAGCAATAATTAGTGCATCGGGATTTACTTTCTTTAAGTCATTGAAATATGCCTTAACAGGTTCTAAATCTGCATTATGGGCTAAAATATTAGCTGTAACATACACTTTTACTCCATGTTCGTGAGCGAAATTCACACCTTCTGCCATTTCTTCTAATGTAAAATTCTTTGCTTTAGCTCTTAGCCCAAATACTTCACCACCAATATACACAGCATCTGCACCATATCTTACTGCTGTTTTTAACACTTCCAAGCTACTTGCCGGAACTAATAATTCAGGTTTTCTCATTTTATTTTACCTGGCAATTACTTTTTAGCACTTTATTCTAGTACCAAATCGTGCAAGCCTTCCTTTCTATTTTTTAACTGACATTGTAATTCCATCACCAATTGGCACAATTGTGGTTTCAAGTTGTGGATGATTTTTTACCACTTCCAAATATTCTCTCATTCGTTTGTGAATTGTTCTGTCACGTCTTCTTACAACGTACTTTGACTGAATCAGGTCTCCTTCCTGTAAAACATTATCCGTAATTAAAACTCCATCTTTTTTCATCAAACGTAAAACTTCCGGAAGGAAATGAATATATTGCGCCTTTGCCGCATCCATGAAAACGAAGTCAAACTGGTCGCTTTCAAGAGTTGGCATAATTTCCATTGCATCGCCTTCAAGTAACTTTATTACATTTTCCCTGCCAGCTTTTTTTATGTTTTCTTTTGCAATTGGAATTCTCTTGTCATAATTTTCAATTGTTATGATTTGTCCTTTTTCATCAATATATTCACTCATTAAAATGGCTGAGTACCCTACTGCGGTACCCAGCTCTAATATTCTCATCGGCTTTTTTATTGACAGCATAACTCTAAGAAAACTTTCCATTTCCTTTCTAATAATCGGCACGCCATCCTTCCTTGCCTCTTTTTCTATTTCCTCTAAAACAGGAGAATTTTCTTTTTCTAAAGAGTTAATATACGATACTATTCTTTCTTCTACTATCATACTAATTTCCTTTTTTAGAATTCTTTATTTATCAGACTTAGACTTTGCCTTAGTCTTTGTTGACTTTGTACTCTTTGTTTTCTCCGGTCCTTCTTTAATCTTGTTAAAAACTTCCTCTGCATTCTGAGATGTGTTAAATGTATACTGACCTGCTTTTATGCTTTTAGTATTGTATACATACGCCTGCACTCTGAAAACCGTAGTGTCACTTATTATACCGTACTCTTCAAGAGTATTCGCCAACTCTTTTATGGTTGTTCCTTTTTTGATAGTAACAGTCATGTCTGTTCCCGGCTTTGCTTCAACTCCTGTTGAGTAAAATATTTTTGTTCCAAAATTGTAAGCTGCTGTTGCACAAACAATGATAATAACAGCCATTATTATATACTTGCAAACTTTTATTGAAACATTAGCAAATCCTTTTGATGTTTTACTATTACTCATACAAACTCCTAACTATTCCACTTCCATAATTATTGGTAAAATCATTGGGCTTCTCTTCATAGTCTTCCATAAGTACTCACCAAGACTATCTTTTACCACCATTTTGATTTTGCCCCAATCAACATTTTTGCTTTCCAAACAGTCAAGTAAAGCTTCTGTAACTACTTCTTTGGCATTTTCAATTAAATTCTCAGATTCTCTTACATATACAAAACCTCTTGTTACAATGTCAGGGCCTGCCAAAATCTGATTTGTGTATTTTTCTAAAGTTAATACAACTATAATAATTCCGTTTTCAGCTAAGTTCTGTCTGTCTCTTAAAACAATGTTTCCAACATCACCAACGCCAAGTCCGTCTACTAAAACTGAACCTGCAGGAACTTTTCCTTCAACCTTAGCAGATTCCTTGTTTAACGCAAGAACGTCACCTGATTCCATAATGAAAATATTTTCTTTTGGAATGCCCATGTTCTCTGCTAATCTTCCATGTTCTTTTAAATGCTGATATTCACCATGAACAGGAATTGAATATTTTGGCTTAACTAAAGCATACATAAGCTTAATTTCTTCCTGACATGCATGTCCTGATACGTGAGTATCCTGGAATATTACTTCTGCCCCTTGCTGATACAACTCGTTTATTACCTTTGTAACCGCTTTTTCATTTCCCGGTATAGGTGTTGAACTAAATACGATTGTATCGCTAGGCTTAATGTGTACTTTTCTATGAAGAGATGCTGCCATACGTGACAAGGCTGCCATTGATTCACCCTGACTACCTGTAGTAATAAGAACTAACTGGTTGTCTGTATAACTATCCATTTCTTCTATGCTGATTAATGTATTTTCAGGAATTTTCAAGTAACCCATTTCTCTTGCAACAGAAATAATGTTTACCATACTTCTTCCTTCAACAATAACTTTTCTTTTATATTTACATGCAGTGTTGATAATCTGTTGAACTCTGTCAACGTTTGATGCAAATGTTGCGATGATAATTCTACCATCGGTATGCTCAGAAAATATATGATCGAATGTTTTTCCTACTGTTCTTTCAGAAGGTGTAAATCCCGGTCTTAACGCATTTGTACTATCGCACATAAGAGCAAGTACACCTTTTTTCCCAAGTTCACTAAATCTAGCCAAATTAATTGCATCACCGAAAACAGGTGTGTAATCAACCTTAAAATCTCCTGTATGCACAATAATGCCTTCAGGAGTGTGGATTGCAAGTGCTGCTGCATCTGCAATACTATGATTTGTTCTAATAAATTCTATTCTAAAATCACCTAAATGAATACTCTGTCCGAACTTAACAACTTTACGCTTAACAGCCTTTAATAATTCATGCTCTTTAAGCTTTCCTTCAATAATACCCATTGTAAGCTTTGTTGCGTAAACAGGTACATTTATTTCTTTTAAAACGTATGGTAATGCACCAATATGATCTTCGTGACCATGAGTGATTACAAAACCTTTTACCTTCTTAATGTTTTCCTTTAAAAATGTAATATCAGGAATTACACAGTCAATTCCTAACATATCATCAGATGGGAATGATAAGCCACAATCAACTACAATGATGCCGTCATTGTATTCGAATGCTGTCATGTTCATTCCGATTTCCTCTAAACCACCTAGAGGAATTATTTTAATCTTCGAATTGTCGCTCATTATTTAACAAAATCCTCCTCATTTCACAATAAAAAGGTCTATAAAAGACCTTTCATACTAACGCCCGAAATTTCAGACAACTAATCTTCTGTAGTAATATCGATATCTTCAAGTAACTCTGAAAATACTCTGCCAATGTAGTCCACCTCTGACTCATCATCTACTATTTCATATACAGCTTCTTCATCTTCGTCATTAGATATATCTTTCAAAATGTATGCTTCTGCTTCTTCGCTGTCACCTTCATCATCTGTTACAAGAAGGTAATTAACATTGTTAATTCTTGTTTCTTCAATAACATACATTTCAATTTCATTTCCGTCTTCGTCTACAAAAATAATCTTTTCTTCCATTAAAAAACCTCTTACTTTACATATTTTTCTAATTCTTACTTGTGCGTTATTTTTAGTTATTTGTCCTATCTATTAAGATAATCCTCAAGTATGACCTTTGCGGCAACCATATCCACGTAATCATATCTCTCTTCTTTTTTGATTCCCATTAAATCCATTATTTCGTATGCTTCAACAGTAGTTAATCTTTCATCCTGAAATATAATTTCCTTGCCTGTTCTTCTCTCAAGCATTGAAGCAAATTCTTTTGTTTTCTCAACTCTTTCCCCTTCACTGCCATCTAACATTACAGGATAGCCCAAAATTATTTTCTCAATATTATATTCTTCAATTATTTTTTCTATCCTGGCTAATGTTTTTCTCAATTTGTTTGGGGATGTTCTTCTTACAATTTCTAAACCTGTAGCCGTAAGTCCTAATTCATCAGACACTGCTACCCCTACAGTTTTAGAGCCAAAATCCAAACCTAATAATCTCATTATTTTGCCTTTCCAATACTAATTGCCATTAATACTTCTATTTGCATTTAAGTCCTTTAATTATTCATTAAATTATTCAACTTCGGCAAAAATACATAATTATCCAATCCTTTGTCCAAAGGGCATAAACGTCCTGTAGAATAAAGAATGTCCTTTGAAAATCTACGACATTCTGCGCTCCAATAACAAAGGCTAGCACTCACCTTCTCTACAGAGCATTTCAAATCCGATATTCTAATTATTTTAACTTGTTGTTAATGTAATACTTCACAGCTTCTTCAATTAACTCATCACGTTCAACCTTCATAATAAGGCTTCTTGCATTCTTATGACTTGTAATGTAAGTTGGATCACCAGACATAATATATCCTACAATCTGGTTTACAGGATTGTATCCCTTTTCTGCAAGTGCTTCATATACCTGCTCGAAAATTTCCTCTACTCCTAATTTCTGTTCCTGTCCTACTTTAAAAAACTGTGTGTGTTCTAAATTGTTCATCTTTTCACGTCCTTTTTATGCCATTGTTGGCAGTATATTTATAAGTTTAATATAAAAACTATCTAGTGGCAAGCACTATTTCGTCATTTAGGAAGTCTTGCACAATAACTTTGCAAATTTCGCCTGAAAAATCGTCATTAGTTTCTACAGCCACCTCTATATAGTTTTTAGTATGACCTAACATGTAATTTTTTCCGTTAATTTCTTTGCTTTCTTCAAACAAAACTTCAATCTTTTTATTAATAAAATTCTGTCTGTAAGCTTTCATTAACTCTTCACCTTGCTTAATTAAAACTTCACTTCTCTTTGTTTTAATCTGCTCGTCAACCTGATTTTCCATCACTGCTGCTCTTGTGCCGTTACGCTTTGAATATTTAAAAACATGTATCTGTGAAAATCCAATCTTCTTAGTAAATTCAACTGTTGTTTCGAAATCCTCTTCAGTTTCTCCCGGAAATCCAACAATAATATCTGTTGTAATGGCAGGATTTTCATATATGCTTCTTAACATCTCACATTTCTCAAAATACTCTTTTGTTGTGTAATGTCTATTCATTGCCTTAAGCACGTTGTCGCAACCGCTCTGCATTGACAAATGAAAATGTGGGCACATCTTCTTAACATGTTTTAATCTTGCCACAAATTCTTCTGTTATAATTTCAGGATCAACTGAGCCAAGTCTGATTCGCTCAATTCCTTCAATTGAATCTGCCATTTCTATAACATCAATTAATGTTTTATCTTCGTCTTTGTAGAAGCCAAGATTGATTCCTGTAAGAACAACCTCGTGAAATCCTTTTTCAGATAATCTGACAATTTCTTCTTTAATGTTTTCCAACTTACGGCTTCTGATTCTGCCTCTTGCATAAGGTATAATGCAATATGAGCAAAAATTGTTACATCCATCCTGAATCTTTATGTGTGCTCTGGTATGTTCTGTAACTGTAGCAACTTCAAAATCTTCGTATTCATCTGTATTATTTATATCAATAACAAATGATTTTTCTTTATCTTCAAAATATTCTTTTAAAATATTTACAATATCTTTTTTCTTGTTATTTCCAACAACAATATCAATTGCCAAATCTTCTTTTATTTTTTCTGTTGCTGTTTGGACGTAACAGCCTGTTGCCACAACAACCCCTTCCGGATTTTTCTTTTTCGCCTTGTGAAGCATTTGTCTTGATTTTCTGTCAGCCATGTTTGTTACGGAACATGTATTTACAATATATACATCCGCCTTATCTGTAAACGGAACTATTTCATATCCATTGTTTTCAAGCAATTGTTTCATTGCTTCTGTTTCGTATGAATTAACCTTACAGCCTAAATTGTGTAGTGCAACTTTAAGCATTTATTTCTCCTTTATAGCAAATTTACTAATTTTTTAAATAATTTTTATTATTTGTTGTAATTGAACATTCACATAATACGTGGTATTATGTAGGCATAAGAAATTGAGAGAGTGAGGTGTTTGAAAAATGAAAACAGTAACAATCAATCTAGGTTCAATAGACAAAGTAAAATCTTTTGTAAATGATATTACAAAATTTGATAGTGACTTTGATTTAGTTTCAGGTCGTTATGTTATTGATGCCAAATCAATTATGGGAATCTTTAGTTTAGACCTTTCAAAACCAATAGATTTAAATATACATAGCGAAACAGATCTTGATGAAATTTTAAGTGTTTTAGAAAAATATAAATAAGTTTAATTTCTTATGTAAGCCGGCTTTTCAGCCGGCTATTTTTTATGTAATAAGAAATTCATCTGGAATTTCTATTACATAAAAAACCTTCTTAGAAACTTCTATTAACATACTCTCTCGAAAAAACTGTTCTTATTAACATTTCTCCGCTTTAAACTAACACTTTTATCATGCCACTTATCTGTTTATTTTAAATCGATTTCTTTTAACCTTACTGAATTTTAATTAATTCTGCTGTATTAACCGCTTCTTCAAACATTCTGTCGATTTCTTCAGCTAACTTCTTTTCTGAATTTCTGATAACGTTAATGTTAGGTTTAGTTACAGGATGTTTTGCAACGAAAGTTGTACAACAATCTTCGTATGGAAGAATTGATGTTTCATATGTGCCAATATTCAATGAAATATCAATAATTTCCTGCTTATCAAAAGCGATAACCGGTCTGAATACAGGCATTGTACAAACATCATTTGTTGCAGCAAGACTTTGCATTGTCTGGCTTGCCACCTGACCAATTGATTCACCTGTAATAAGTCCCTGCGCATTTTCTTTGTTTGCGAAATATTCTGCAATTCGCATCATATATCTTCTCATAATAATAGTAAGCTCATCGTGGGGACATTTATCGTAAATATACATCTGAATATCTGTAAAATTAACAACGTATAAATTCATTGGGCCTGAATATTTTGAAACTAATTTTGCCAAATCCACAACCTTCTGCTTTGCTCTTTCTGATGTGTATGGTGGTGCATGGAAATATACTGCATCAACTACAACACCACGTTTTGCAGTCATCCAACCTGCAACAGGGCTGTCAATTCCACCTGATAAAAGAAGCATTGCCTTTCCTGCTGTTCCTACAGGCATACCACCTGGTCCTGGAATAATCATTGAATAAATGTTAATATGATTTCTGATTTCTACATTAATTTCAATGTCAGGATTATGAACATCTACTTTCAAGCCTTCAAAAGCCTCTAAGATTTTTCCACCTAATTCTGCGTTAAGTTCCATTGAGTTCATTGGATAATTTTTTCTTGCACGTCTCGCCATTACCTTAAAAGTAAAATTCTTTTCAGGATATGTTTCATCGATATATTTAATTACCTGCTGTGCTAAATCTTCAAATCCATTATCTTCAATCTGAACCATAGGACAAATTCCCACAATACCAAATACATGCTGAAGTGCATTTACTGCCTCATCAAAATCATATTCAGCATTTGCTATTGCATAAATTCTTCCGTTTTCTTTTGTTACACTAAAATCTCCATCAATTTTATCTAATGCTCTTTTGGCGTTGTCAACTAAAGCATTTTCAAAAATATATCTGTTTTTTCCTTTTACACCTATTTCGGCGTACTTAATTAAAAACGATTTAAACATCTTTTCTCCTCCAACTATAAAATGTGTACTTACGCTCATATATTTCTCCTATAAAAATACTGGTATATTTGTGTTTTTTGGATTATCAAACGTGCTCTTATTGTATGGTTCTATATGGATATATGCACTCTTATGCCTATATTATTCTTCGGTAATTTTCTGTGCTTACGTTTATGTGCCATTCTATCTACGCACGTATTTTCTCAAAATTGGTAACATTTGTTTTAACTGCTCTACGGCGTAATCAATTTCTTCTTTTGTGTTGTCTTTGCAAAAACTAAATCTAACTGTAGAACCAAGTAAATCCTTGCAAATGCCCATTGCCTTTAAAGTTTCACTAATGGCTGGCTTGTTTGAAGAGCATGCACTACCTGCTGAAATATAAACGCCTTTATCTTCAAGAGCGTGCAATAAAACTTCGCTTCTTACTCCACTAAAGCTTGCGCTTACAACGTGTGGTGCACCCTCTGCCCCTTTTCGACTGTTAATTGTCACACCATCAATTGTCTGCAAACTGTCAATTAGGTAGTCTTTTAACTCTGTCATTTTTGAAACATTTTCCTGCAAATTATCATAACAGTCTTTTGCTGCCTGTCCGATACCTGCAATTCCCGGAACATTTTCTGTTCCTGAACGCATTCCTTCCTGCTGACCACCACCTAAAATAAATGGATTAACTTTCGCATTTTTCTTTAGGTACATAAAACCTGTTCCCTTTGGTCCATGAATCTTATGACCACTAACCGTCAATACATCAATGTTGCTTTTTCTTGGTTTTATTTCCAGCTTACCAAAAGCCTGAATTGCATCAACGTGATAAATAACATTTTTATTTACACTTTTTATATACTTACCTATTTCTTCAACAGGTTCAATAGCTCCAACCTCGTTGTTTACATACATTATTGAAACTAAAATTGTATCTTCGCTCATTGCTTCCTTTAAAGCATCAATGCTAACAACGCCATACTCATCAACGGGCAAATATGTCACTTCGTATCCCTGATTTTCAAGATACTTCATTGGACTTTTTACGGAAGCATGCTCAACCATTGTTGTTATAATTTTATTACCGTTTCGCTTATTAGCTTCCACTGCACCTCTAATAGCCCAGTTATTTGACTCAGTACCACCTGATGTAAAATAAATTTCCTTTGGGTCTACCTTCAATATTTTAGCTATATTTTCCTGAGCTGTTTTTAAATATTTTTCAGCATTAACGCCAACCATGTGCATTGACGATGGATTTCCATAGTCTTCCACCATTACTTTTACAACAATATCTTTTACAGCTTCAGATACCTTGGTTGTTGCTGAATTATCAAAATATGCTTCCATTTTATTCCTCCATTAAGTACATTAAAACAGCCATCACTGTCATGCCCGCCGTTTCTGTACGCAATATTCTTTTACCAAGAGTTATTTCTTCTGCTCCATTGTCTTTTGCTGTTTGAACTTCCTCTTTAGAAAAACCACCTTCTGAGCCAACAAAAATTCCCACAGACATACCTGGTTCAATTTTTGAAATAATCTCTCTTGTATATACCATATTTTTTGCTTCTTCATAAGGTATGAGAATCATATCCAGTTCTTTTGCTTTTTCCACAGCCTCTTTAAAAGTATGAACCTCTGCTACTTCCGGTATAATACCACGCTTTGACTGTTTTGCGGCACTTTCCGCAATGGCATTCCAACGTTTCACTTTATTAGCTGCCTTCTTTGCATCTAATTTCACTACGCAACGTTTTGTTGACATTGGCACTATCTGATAAGCACCAAGTTCCACCATTTTCTGTATAATGGTTTCCATTTTGTCACCTTTAGGCAATGCCTGAAACAAAGTAACTTTAATTGGTAACTCTCTTGTTTCGCCATTAATATCTTCTATTTTTGCTGTGATTTCATCATCTGCAATTTTCTCCACACTACAAATGTATTCCTTGTCACTTCCGTCACTTATTAAGATTGTCTCGCCAATTTTCATACGCAAAACATTTTTTATATGATTCACGTCTTTGCCAACTATTACTATTGATTCTTCTCCAATTTGATTTGGTTCAACAAAAAATCTGTACATTTTTTCTCCTAAATATTTTACTGTAATTTTGCCATAACTGCGCGCCAATCGCCCTGCTTTACCACATCTGTTAATTGTAATTTTTCATTCTTTTTTACGGCTTCTTTTACATCGTCTTCTTTCATATAAATAATTCCTGATGAAATAAATATGCCGTTTGGTTTTAAAAATCTGTCAACTATTCCTGCTATTGGAATAATTACGTCAGCCAAAATGTTTGCTACAACAATGTCATATTTCTCTGTTTCAAATTTTTTCTGCATTTTTGTATCTTCCAATACATTTCCAGCAAGCACTTCCACATCGTCCATTAACATCTTATTTACTGCAAAATTTTCTCCTACAGCTTCAATTGCCGCCGGGTCAATGTCAGTCATTGTAACTTCTGCTGCTCCTAGTTTTTTTGCAACAATTGAAAGTATGCCGCTTCCGCAACCTAAATCCAAAACTTTATCTCCCGGCTTTACATATTTTATAAGCTGCTTAATACAAAGCTGAGTTGTGTCATGTTTTCCTGTGCCAAATGCAGTTCCCGGATCAATTTCTATCATTTCCATGTTCTTGTGACTTTCATCAAGTTCTTCCCAAGTTGGCTTAATGAAGAAATTATCTACTGTAAATGACTTGAAATATTTCTTCCAATTGTTTACCCAGTCTACATCTTCTGTCATAGTTTTCTCGATTGTGCCTTCACCTACATCTAGAAATGACTTTGCTTCTTTTAACTTTTCTCTCAAAGTATCAAGTAACTTTTCATTGTCCGCATCCTGTGAATCTTCCTCTGTGTAAAAACTTACATAAGCTGTTCCATCATCTTCCGGCAAATCTGCTAAATAATCTATAAATTGTGCTTTTTTCTCTTCCTCTGTTAGTTGTATATTATCTTCAACTTCCATACCTGTTATTCCAAGATCAATTAAAATACTACACACGAAATCACTTGCCTGTGTTGTAGTTTTCAATCTATATTTATTCCACTTCATAGAAACTCCAATCTTCTTTTCAATTCATATTTATAAATTATTACTATAAAACTAAAATATCATAACACACATAGAGAATTTAAGCAAATTTATCAATTTTCTTGTCATTTGTTTTCTTATCATTTTTAGATATTTTCAATCTTTCCACCCTTTTAGATTGTTATAACTTCTTAGGGGTGGATTTTCTGACATTTCTTCGATTTTTTCTTCTCATATTTTTCTATATTTTCAGTTTTTTCCACCCCTTTAGATTGTTATGACTCCTTAGGGGTGGATTTCCTGACATTTCTTCAATTTTCTCTTCTCATATTTTTCTATACTTTCAGTTTTTTCCACCCCTTTTAGATTGTTATGACTCCTTAGGGGTGGAAACACCATAATACCTGCCATAACTGTATCCCCCGAGCAATAGCAAATTAAGCCAAAAGACAAAAGAATGAATAGAGCCACACAAATAAGATATAACCAAAAGAGCCGTGCCTTAACAACTCTAAATTGTTAAAGCGACAGCTCTTTTCCATCCATATTTCCTAAACTAGAAAAATTTCTTTTTCTTCTTTTTTGTTTTCTCGTGTTCTGATTTGTTATCATCAAATTCCTTTAATGAATTTCCTGAAATCTCGTCAAGTTTCTTGATTAAGTCTTTTTGTTCATTGTTAAGTTTTGTTGGAACCTTAACAACTAATGTTGAATACTGATCACCTCTTGCATTCTGATTGTGTACATTGCATACACCTTTTCCTCTTAATCTAATACGGGTACCTGTTTGTGTTCCAGGCTTAATGTTGAACTTAACATCGCCATCTACTGTCTTAACACGAATGTCGCCACCTAAAGCAGCCTGTGCAAAAGATATAGATGTTGTTGTATATAAATCCATTCCATTACGTTCAAATTCATTACTTGGAATTACTCTGATATCTACAAGTAAATCACCTCTTGGGCCACCATTTGTTCCAGGCTCGCCTTCTCCTGTTTTTCTGATTCTCTGCATATCGTCTATACCTGCAGGGATATCAATTGTGATTTTCTTTCTTGTAGACTTGTAGCCTACTCCATGACAGTCCGGACATTTTTCTTTAATGACTTTACCTGTACCATTACAGTCCGGGCAAACCTGTGTGCTTTGCATCATGCCAAACATAGTCTGCTGACGTGATACATACTGTCCTTTACCACCACATTTGCTACATGTTTCAGGAGATGTGCCTGGCTTTGCTCCACTACCTTTACAAGTGCTACATTCTTCCTTAAAGTTAGTTGTAACTTCTTTCTTACAGCCAAATACAGCCTCTTCAAAAGTAATACGGAGTCCTGTTCTAACGTCGGCTCCACGTCTTGGTCCATTGCTAGGGCCTCTACGTCCACCGCCACCGAATAGGTCGCCAAAAATGTCTCCAAATCCACTTCCGCCAAAAATATCACCGAAGTCAAAATTGTTAAAATCAAATCCGCCGGAGCCACCTGCACCACCATCAAAGGCAGCATGACCAAACTGGTCATACTGTCTTCTCTTGTCTGCATCACTAAGCACTGCGTATGCTTCAGATGCCTCTTTAAATTTTGTGGCAGCTTCCTCATCACCCGGATTTGCATCGGGATGATATTTCTTGGCTAATTTTCTATATGCTTTCTTTATTGTTGCTTCGTCAGCGTTCTTATCAACGCCTAGCACTTCATAATAATCTCTTTTATCTGCCATGATCTATTTTAAACCTCTGTAAAGTCTCCATCTACTACATCATCTTCGGGTTTTGAACCTGCTCCCATGTCAGGACCTGCACCCTGTGCTCCTGCAGCCTGTGCCTGTTCATACATCTTTGAGAATAACTGCTGTGCAGAATTCATTAATTTTTCTTTTCCAGCCTTTAATTCTTCAACCTGAGCTTCTGTTGGTTCATTTTCACCAATTGCTGCTACTGTTGCTTTTAATGCATCAATGTCAGCCTGAACAGCCTGCTTATCAGCATCTGCCAATTTATCACCAGCTTCATTCATTGCTGTTTCTGTCTGTGTGATAATTGAATCAGCTTCGTTCTTAGCATCAATTGCTTCCTTACGTTTCTTATCAGCTGCTTCAAATTCTGCAGCTTCTTTTACAGCCTTATCAATATCTTCATCTGACATATTTGAACCTGCTGTAATTGTGATGTGCTGTTCCTTACCTGTTCCAAGGTCCTTAGCTGATACATTTACGATACCGTTTGCATCAATATCGAATGTAACTTCAATCTGTGGAACACCTCTTCTTGCTGGTGGAATTCCATCAAGTCTGAACTGACCAAGTGATTTATTATCTCTGGCAAACTGTCTTTCACCCTGTACAACATTGATATCAACGGCTGTCTGGTTATCTGCTGCTGTTGAGAAAATCTGGCTCTTCTTTGTAGGAATTGTTGTATTTCTTTCAATAAGTCTTGTAGCTACACCACCCATTGTTTCAATTGATAATGAAAGTGGAGTTACATCAAGAAGAAGGATATCACCTGCACCTGCATCACCTGCTAATTTACCACCCTGAATTGAAGCACCAAGTGCAACACATTCATCAGGATTCATCTTCTTTGAAGGTTCATGACCTGTTAACTGTTTTACCTTATCCTGTACAGCAGGGATTCTTGTAGAACCACCAACTAATAATACTTTGCTAAGTTCTGATGCTGAAATTCCTGCATCCTTTAAAGCATTCTGTACAGGGATTGCTGTTCTTTCAACTAAATCTCTTGTTAATTCATCAAATTTAGCCTTTGTAAGTGTCATATTTAAATGCTGTGGTCCCTGTTCATTTGCTGTAATGAATGGGATGTTAATTTCAACCTGAGTAGCTGATGAAAGTTTCTTCTTTGCATCTTCTGCTTCAGCTTTAATTCTTTCCATAGCCATCTTGTCACCTGAAAGGTCAATTCCTGTCTTTGACTTAAAGTCTGCTACCATGTAGTCCATAACTTTCTTATCAAAGTCATCACCACCAAGTTTGTTATCACCGTTTGTTGCTAAAACTTCGATTACGCCATCACCGATTTCGATAACAGATACATCAAATGTACCACCACCTAAATCGTATACCATAATCTTCTGTTCGCCTTCGTTGTCAAGACCATAAGCTAAAGCTGCGGCTGTTGGCTCGTTGATAATTCTCTTAACATCAAGTCCTGCAATCTTACCGGCATCTTTTGTAGCCTGTCTCTGAGCATCGTTAAAGTAAGCAGGTACTGTAATAACAGCTTCTGTAACTTTTTCACCAAGATAAGCTTCTGCATCAGCTTTTAACTTCTGAAGAATCATAGCTGAAATAGCCTGTGGTGTATATTCTTTTCCTGCTACATTTGCCTTGTAATCTGTTCCCATATGTCTTTTAATTGATGAGATTGTTCCTTCTGCGTTTGTAACAGCCTGACGTTTAGCCTGCTCACCAACTAATCTTTCTCCATCTTTCTTAAATGCTACTACTGATGGAGTTGTTCTTGCTCCGTCTGCATTTGTGATAACTGTAGGTTCTCCACCTTCCATAACAGCTACACATGAGTTTGTTGTTCCTAAATCAATACCAATAATCTTTCCCATTTTATTTTCCTCCTAATAAATATATGATTATTTCAAATAAAACTAATTAGCTACTTTTACCATACTGTGTCTTACCACTGCATCTCTGTATTTATACCCTTTCTGTAATTCCTCTGACACAACGTTTTCACCAAGTTCGTCATTGTCTTCATGCATTACAGCATTGTGAAGTTCAGGATCAAATTCCTTTCCCTTCGCCTCAATTGCTTCAACTCCAATATCTTCAAGAGTCTGAAGTAACTGTTTATATATAAGATTCATTCCCTGTCCTACAGGTGATTCTAAATCTTCTTCACTAAGTGCTGCAACTCCTCTTTCGAAGTTATCAACTACAGGTAAAATCTTTTCAATAATTGATTTTGCGCCTGTTTCAAACATTGCTGTTTTTTCTTTATCACTTCTGCTTCTAAAATTTTGAAATTCTGCAAATAGTCTTTGATATTTATCATTAAGTTCTTCTATTTGCTCATCTCTCTTATCTTTTCGCTTAAAGCCTTTTTTCTTTTTCTTTTCAGTTTTCTCTTCTGAAGCATCTTCCGTTTCCTGTGTTTCATTAGATTCTTCAGCCTTCTCTTCTGAATTCTCAACTTCTTGGTTCTCTTCCACTGTAGATGTTTCTTCTACATCCACTTCCTGGTTTTCTTCCAAGTCCTTATTTTCCTTTTCCATTGGACTTTCCTTTCTAAATTTATTCTTTGTCGTTAAAGTTTTCATTTAACTGTTCTTTTACAACTCTTAATGTTTCAACAACCTTTTCATAATCCATTCTCTTTGGACCAATGATACCAATTGTTCCTTTGAAACCATCTTCTAATTCGTAAGTAGCAGTTACAACACTGCAATCCTTCATGGACTGAACCGGACTCTCATCACCGATGTAAACCTGAATTCCGGTTTCCTCATCACTTTCATTAATCAATTCTGTTAACTGTGATTTTTCTTCCAGTGTGGTAAGAAGCTGACTTGCTCTTTCCTTATCACTAAGTTCAGGATATTTAAAAATATTTGTTGCTCCTGATGTGTAAATCTTCATTTGCTCCTCAGTGGAAATGGCTTCTGTTATTGCTTTAAGCACTTCATTAACCAAATCCTCATATTCACCTGCCTGTGAAGTCAATGCTGAAATAACACCTAAGTTAATTTCCTCTAAAGTCAAACCTGCAAGTGCTGTATTGAGCGCCACGTTAAGTCTCACTATCATTTCCTGACTTACAACTCTGTCAACATTAACAATCTTATTCACTACATGGTTCTTATCGGAAACCACTGTGCACAACAACTGTTTTTCTTCAAGTACAGATAACTGTATGAATTTGATTTTGTTTCCCTGAGACTTTGGAGAAGAAACCATTGTGGCATAGTTTGTATTGTTTGCTAAAACCTTTGCCATATTCTGGAGAAGTGTCTCAACCTTGTCAACTTTTTCAATTAAAAAGTCTTCCTTCTCGCTAACCTTCTTCTCACGCTCATCTAATTCTGACATCTTATCTTTGAGCATGTGGTCTACGTAAAATCGATAACCTTTATCAGTAGGAATTCTACCTGCTGATGTATGAGGCTGAACTATATAACCCATTTCCTCAAGATCAGACATTTCATTTCTGATTGTTGCTGAACTAAGATTCAAATCTGTGTATTTAGAAATTGTTCTTGAGCCAACCGGTTCCCCTGTCTCTAAGTAATTCCTAATTACTGCATCCAGAATCTTTTCTTTTCTTTCATTCAGTTCCATAGATTACTCCTTTCTATGGTTTTAAGATTATTAGCACTCGTGTTGTTTGAGTGCTAACATCTTTTCTATGGTCTAATCTATCACTATCAATATTCTTTGTCAACACTTTATTTTAAAAAGAATTGTAAATTAAATGTTAAAAAAAGTTGTCATTATTTTAATACTCTTAAGTCCGTTAAACTATAGAATATTATCCTAACAACAACTTTCTTATTCTCTTTAACATAAACACTTTAATTGATTTTATGTTAATGCTTTATATTTTCTTATTTTCTTTGTTCTTATATAAGACCATAAACCAAGAATTACTCTGCCACATAAACAATTCCGTATGCTTCAGGTCCGATGTGTGTACCAATTGTTGGTCCAATCTGTAATCTGTCTGAAACTTCAATATTAGCTTCTTTCAATCTGTCTGTAAAAGTTTCATTATTTACAGTTCCAATTGAATACATGCTGTAAACCGGGAAGTCTGTATTAATTGTGTCGTTTGAAATCAACTTCATAATATCATTTAAAGCTTTTTTCTTTCCAATGCTCTTTGCCTTAATACCTACTTTTCCATCTTCTGTAAAATAAATTAAAGGTTTTATTTTTGCAATTGTGCCAATTCCTGCTTCGATTTTTGACAAGCGACCACCTTTATACAAATTATCCAATGTATCAAGCACTGCATACATTCTAACCTTTGGCTGAATTTCTTTAATAGCAGCAACTATTTCTTCTGCCGTCTTCCCACTGTCTCTTAGCTGAATACCATAATCAACTAAAACTTTGATAACAAAAGTAGCCGATAACGAATCAACTATATGTATCTTATCATATTCAACCATGTTCTTAGCTAATGTGGCACTTTGAATCAAGCCACTTAAACCTGATGAAAGTAAAATACATATAAGTTCGTCTCCATCTGCCTTAATTTTTTCAAATATATCAATAAAATCCTGCGGTGATGGCTGCGCTGTTTTAGGGAACTCCTCTGATTCCTGTGTTAATTTATAAAATTCATCCTTAGAAATTTCGCCGTCTCTAAAACTCTTATCTCCTATACTAATTGCTATTGGTATGTACTCTATCCCTTTTTCCTGTAACTGTTCCTTATTACAATCAGAACCTGAGTCAATTAAAAATTTTATCATTCTGTATCTCCTTTTAACCACAACAAAAGCTGTTCACAATAGTTTACTTTATGAACAGCTTGTATTTTGTACTTTACTACACATTTGCAATTTAGTCAAATTTTTATTATTTCACAATCATCTTTTCAATATCTTCAAATGTATTTGCCACGCTATACACCCTTGATAAATCGCAGTGGAACATTCCCTGTTCCTTCATTTCATCCATAAATTTAAGTAATGTATCATAAAAACCATTGTGGTTAAAAATAATTACTTTTCCTTCAATCATATACTTTTCGATTAATACAATTGCTTCAAATAACTCATCCATTGTTCCAACGCCACCTGGTAAAACAATGAACACGTCAGCTTCCGATTCAAAATGTCCTTTGCGCTCAGCCATTGAATCACAAACAATTTCCTTATCACATCCTTTGAACACGTTCATATCCTTAAATGCCTTTGGATATACACCTGTTATGTAAGCACCTCCGTCGTGCATTCCTCTTGCCATATATCCAAGTGTACTATCTGCACCCCCTCCATAAATAAGGTCGTACTTTTCTCCTAACTTCTTTCCCATATCATAGTATGGTTTTAACTTTTCTTCTGAAACGTAAGGTGAGAATGATCCGTAAATGCATATTGTTTTTCTGTCCATAATAATCCCTCTTTTCCGTTTGTAATTTATAATATGTTTTATATTATACTATCTATTCCAAAAGAATCAAAGAATTTTATTTTCGTTCTAGTGTGCATCCATAACAAATTATTTTTATTTAATAGGAGTTCCAATTTTTTTCTATTATATAAGAAGACAGCTCCAAAAAAAGAGCTGTCTTCTTATTCAAAGTTACATCATTAATCATCACAAATTCTTTGATTTATCAATTATTCCATTTCAACTATTATCGTCTTGTTTTCATCAAATCGGTCTTCTGAATTATTTGATAACATGCTATCTGCTACATCTTGGAAAGTAATATTTTTGTCGTTTGAAAGAACCACAAATTTAGACTTTTTAGCAGCATTCTTACTTTTTCCTGTTAATATAAGTCTGTAAGTATATTGTTTTCCTTCAGCATGCCATACTCCTGATTCATCCTTATAATAATCACATAACACACTGGTTTGATTTTTTGCGTAGCTTTCAACTTCCTGTCTACTTGTTGTTGCTTCTGTTCCCTTATCACTGGTATTAGTATTTCCACAACCTACTAATCCAAAAGTAACTAATGCAATAAAAATTACCAAATACTTGTATTTTCCCATCTCTTTACCTCGTTTTCTTTTCATAATATTGCTTGACCATATAGTTTCATTTCTATTTTTTCTTTCCTTAATCTACAATATCACCCCCTATTTCTTTTGACTTTACAAGTATATCATAACCAAATTTTACCAACAACATTTATAAACAGTTATCACACAAAGTTCACAATGTAATCTTGGTAAACTTACACGAAACATAATAAGCTTACACAAAACTAAAATAAAACTAAAATAAATCTTACAACAGAAACTGTGACATTGCGTAATTGCTTAAATCTACGCCTTTTTTAGTTAAACGTACATTGTCACCATTGACCTCTATAAGTCCCTGCTGCACTAATTTTTCTGTTACCTCTCCGTACACGCTGTCGTATTTTCTGTCAAATGCCTGATGAAATTTTTCTTTTGAAATTCCCTCAATCATTCTAAGTCCCAAAAACATAAATTCTTCTTTTTTATCTTTTTCTGTTAAATGCTGGATTTTTCCTTCTATTACAGAAATGGCATCCTCTGTTATATCCCAGATGTCATCCTGATAAATAAAACTGTCGCCGTAAAAATCACTATCTGTATCTTTGCCATCCAAAAGCAAACTAATGTATTTATCAATATCTTCGGTATTACTGTATCTACTGTCGTTATATAAAGAAGCCGCGCCAAGACCAAAGCCCAAATAATCCACTCTCTTCCAATAACCTATATTATGCCTGCACTGAAATCCCGGCTTGCCATAGTTTGATATTTCATAATGTACATATCCGTTTTCTTCCAGCATTTTTTCAGTTAAATAATACATTTCTCTCTCAGCATCTTCGTCCGGCAAAATATTAATGTTTTTGCTTTCCGCCTCCTGGACTCTTTCCTGAAGTGGCGTCCCATCTTCAACAATAAGGCTATAAGCGGAAATATGCTCCGGCTCCAATGCCAGCACTCTTTCCAACGTATATTTATAACTTTCAACTGTCTGTCCCGGTAAAGCACTCATTACGTCCACATTAATGTTTTCAAAGCCTGCTTTTCTTGCCAACTCATAACTTTCTTTGAACTTTGTAAAATCGTGAATACGACCTATGCTTCTAAGTTCCTGATTATTTGCAGACTGAAGTCCAAAACTGATTCTGTTAATTCCTGCCTCTTTGTAACTACTTAATTTTGATTCTGTTACAGTTCCGGGGTTACACTCAATAGTAATCTCGGCATCATCAGATAACTGACAGTTATTTTTTACCGCCTCCATAATTTTTGTAATAAAATTTTCCTGCAAAATTGACGGCGTTCCACCGCCTATGAAAACACTTGTAACAACTCTGCCTTCCATCTTTTCTTTGCTTAATTCTATCTCTCTAACCAAAGCATTTACATATTCTCTTTTTGTACCTTCGTCCATGCTCATTGATAAAAAATCACAATAATCACACTTTCTCACGCAAAAAGGAATATGAATATATATTTCCAACTGCTTACTGTTCATTTCTTTTCCTTCCCTGTATATCCATTCAACTTCCAACATATATGCCAATCTTCATTTTTACCTAATAAAAACACAATATACTACATTTTTACCTGATTAGCCAAAAGCTGAATTTTATAATATAACCTGACAATGCCAAAGAAAACTAATCATCTAGTATTCTTTGGCACTGTAAAAATTCTTATAATTACAAATACATATTTCTATATATTTTATTCTTCATCTAATTTTAAAACTG